>Ga0079305_1000586_pt1 | contig 73372 bp, 61 predicted proteins | sample LMS_cellobiose_e_FD_79183 | JGI IMG/M metagenome (GOLD analysis project Ga0079305, IMG submission 79183) | Rumen-fistulated moose microbial communities from Alaska, USA - LMS_cellobiose_enrichment | ecosystem: Host-associated > Mammals > Digestive system > Stomach > Rumen fluid ...
ACTTCACATGTCCGCTGCCGCGGCGAAGTTTCCTTCTCCCCGCGCCGCTCCATATTCTTGCCTCCGTTTCATCCGGGGGCGCCCGTAATCCTTCAAAATCCACGCCGGGGGATGCATCATACGATGCATCCCCCGGCGTGTTGATTGGGATAAAGCATTCTCCACCTTACCCGCCGTCCGCGAGCTCCGCGCGCAGCCGGGCAAAAATCTTCTTCTCCTCGCGCGAAATCTTCACCTGCGTCAGTCCCAGCGCGTCGGCGGTCGCCTGCTGTGAATACTCGCGGTAGTAGCGCAGCATGACGATCTGCCGCCACAGGGGCGGCAGCGCGGCGAGCGCCTCGCCAAGTGCGATCTGATCGAGCCGCCGCTCGATCGGATCCTCGTCGGCGAGCAGCTGCTCCAGGGAAAAGTCCTCCTCGCCGCTCTCGCCGCCGAGCGGCTCGCTGAGCGAGTGGACCGGCGCGATCGCCTCCAGCGCGAGCGCCGCTTCCGCCTCGCCGATCCCCACCGCCCGCGAGAGCTCGCCGAGCGGCGGCTCCTGTCCGGTCTCGGCCAGCAGCCGCTGGCGCGCGCTGAGCAGCGCGGCGCCGAGCTGCTTCTGCCTCCGGCCGACCTTGATCGGGCCGTCGTCCCGCAAAAAACGGCGGATCTCGCCGAAGATCAGCGGCACCGCGTAGGTGGAGAACGCCGTGCCTCGCGTCAAGTCGAAGGAACGGATCGCCTTCAGCATGCCGATGGAGCCGATCTGCACCAGATCGTCGAATTCCGCGCCGCGGCCGCGGAAGCGGGCGGCGACGCCGCGCACGAGACCGGCGTTTGCCTCCATCAGATGCGCCGTCGCCGCCTCGTCGCCCTTTTGCGCCCGCGCGAGATAATACAGATTGTCCGCGTATTTTTCTCCGGCTTCCGTCTGGGTCGTCTGCGTCATTTCCCGATCCGGCCGAGCGGGGAGAGACGCTTCGTCATGACGACCTTCGTGCCCGCGCCGGGCGACGAGATGACGCGCAGCGTGTCCATGAAGCTCTCCATGATCGTGAAGCCCATCCCGCTCCGCTCGTTCTCCTTGTCCGTCGTGTACAGCGGCTGCCGCGCCGCACCGACGTCGGCGATGCCGCAGCCGCGGTCCCGGATCTCGACCCGGAACTCACGCCCCTCGTACACGCGCATCGTTATGTAAATTTCGCCGATGCCGTCCCGGTAGGCGTGGACGATGCAGTTCGTTACCGCCTCGGAGACGGCGCACTTGACGTCGGACAGCTCGGTCAGCGTAGGATTGAGCTGGGAGAGGAAGAGCGCGGCGGCCGCGCGGGCGATTCCCTCGTTGACGGAATGGGAGGGAAGGGTCAGGCGCATTTCATTCTGCGGAGATTTTCTTTCTTTCATGAGGATCAGCTCCTTTTTCATGGATGGATCACGGCTTGCGCCGTTCGATGCGGATCAGCCGCTCGATTCCGGCGACGCTGAGCACGCGCGTGACGCCCGGGTTCGGATCGAGCAGGGACAGCGAGGCGCCGACGGCGGCAGCGGATTGATACCGCCCCAGGATCAGCCCCAGCCCCGAGCTGTCCATAAAGGAAACCTGCGACAGATCGAGCTTGAGCTGCGCGGGACGGACGCGGCGCACCTCGGCGTCGATTTCCGAGCGGATGGTCCGCGCCGCGTGATGGTCGATCTCGCCGTGGAGCACGCAGATCAGCGAGGCGCCGCGCTGCGTGAGGGAGACGCCGGTTTTTTCATACGTCATGATCGATCTCCTCTCTGTGATTTGGCCGGTGTACAAACAGTATAGCGCGCGCGGGCCGCGAAATCTGTCAAAGCAGGGCAGGCGGGCGGAAATTTGCGAAATATTTTTCCCGCACCCTTGATTTGTGCAGAGACAGTCGGTATAATATTGGTAGGATCCCATCGACCCAAAAGAAAGGCACGGTAGAACATCATGGAAAAACTGATTGGCGCGGCTGTCATCGGCCAGTCCGGCGGACCGACGGCCGCCATCAACGCAACGCTGGCGGGCGTGATCCGCGCGTCGCTCAGCGAGAGCGGACGCGGCGCGATCACCACGCTGTACGGCATGCGCAACGGCATCGAGGGACTGCTCGACGGCCGTCTGATCGATCTCAGCGCGGCCTTCCGCACGCCCGAGGGCGGCGCGGACGAGGAAAAGCTGGCGCTTCTCTCGCAGACGCCCGCGGCGGTGCTCGGCTCCTGCCGGAAAAAGCTGCCGGACCCGGCGAAGGATCCGGCGTTCTTTGAGAACATCCTCCGGATCTTTGAAGAGAAAAACATCCGTTATTTCTTTTATATCGGCGGCAACGATTCGATGGACACCGTCGACAAGCTTTCCGCGTATATTGCCACAACAGATTACGCGCTGCGCGTCGTCGGCCTGCCGAAGACGATCGACAACGACCTGCCCGGCACGGATCATTCACCGGGCTACGGCTCCGCCGCCAAGCTGATCGCCACCGAGGTGCAGGAGATCGTACGCGACTGCGCGGTGTATACCGTTCCCGCCGTGACGATCGTGGAGATCATGGGCCGCGACGCCGGCTGGCTGACGGCCGCCGCCGCGCTGCCGCGCATCACCGGCGGCGCCGCGCCGGATTTCGTCTATCTGCCGGAGGCCGTCTTCTCGACGCAGGCCTTCCTCGCCGATCTGCGCGCGGCCTTTGAGAAAAAGCCGAATCTCGTCGTCGCCGTCTCCGAGGGCATCCGCACTGAAAACGGCACCTACATCGGCGAGAGCGAGCAGAGCGGCTCGGTCGACGTCTTCGGCCACAAATATCTGGCCGGCGCGGCCAAAACGCTCGAGCACATCGTCAAGCATGAGTTTGGCTGCAAGGTGCGCTCGATCGAGCTGAGCCTGCCGCAGCGCTGCGGCGCGCACTGCGCCTCGCTGACCGACCTCACCGAGGCCGCCGCCGCCGGCGCCGCGGGCCTGGAGGCCGCGATCCTCGGCGCGAGCGGCTGCATGATCGCCATCATCCGCGCAAGCGAAGAGGACGGTTATTCCGTCTCCTTTGAGACGGCGGACGTGCGCAAGATCGCCAACAAGGAGCGCAGGGTGCCGGCGGAATTCATCACCGAGCGCGGCAACAACGTCACGGACGTGTGCCTTGAATACATTCTGCCGCTCGTGCGCGGCGAGGCGCCGGTGACCATGCGCGACGGCATCCCCGTCCATTTCACCTTCGACTGAGTGGCCGACCGACGCGATCCGATTCCATAAAGGAGGAAACCGTATGAAAAAACGCTGGCTGTTCCTTGCGCTGGCCGTGCTGCTTGCGCTGCCGCTGTGCGCGTGCGGACGGCATGCCGATCCGACGGCACCAGATCCCGCCGCGCCGCCGGAATCGGACGGGGCGACGCTGGAGGCGCGGCTGCGGGAGCGCTTTCCGGAGTATTTTGATCTCGAAACCGGCAAGGGGCTTGAACTCTACGTCTGGCAGATGTCTGAGAGCAGCTACCGCTGCGGCCTCCTGCCGGGGACGAACCGCAACAAGACCGATGAGGAGCTCTGGGATCTGTCCCAGAATTCCGCCTCGGTCGGCGAGATGAACGCGATCCTCAACAGCTACGGCATCCCGCGGGAGAACGTCTTCGTCATGCCCATCCACCAGCCGATCTCCAGCTACTGGTATGAGATCGACGAGGCCTACACCGCCGCCGTGCGCGCGATGTTCGAGTAAACAAAAACACAGGAGCAGAGGAAACTCTGCTCCTGTGTTTTTGCCGTGCGGCCGACGGCTCTGCGGCAGCTTTTGATGATCTATAAACCTCTCAACATCAAAAAGAGACAGGCATGGCCTGTCTCTTTTTTGCTTATTCCTCCGCCGGCTTCTCGCCGGGGCGGAGATAGGGGGATTCGACGCGGCCGAGCGAGGTGTTCAGGATCGGCAGAACGTCGAATTCGCACACGATCAGATGCTCGAGCAGCGCGATGCCGTCCGCGCGCAGGCTCTCCCAGAGCCGCGCGGTCACGGCCAGATCCTCGCCCGACGGGCGCAGCGCGCCGTCGATATGGTTGTGCATCAGGATGCAGCGGCGCGCGCCGCATTCCGCGCACGCGGCGCGGATCGCCTCCTCGTAGGAAGCGGGAAGAATCGTGCGCCGCTCGGCGAGCGTGCGCACCTCGATCAGGCGATCTGTCTCGTCGAGCAGACAGAGCGCCGTCGTCTCCTCCGCCCGGCCGACAAACCACACGGAGGCGAACATCGTCAGCCGCTCGTAGCGCGTCAGCGGACGCGAGGCAAGACGGCGCAGCTGCGACTGCCGCCCGGCGTCGCCGGCCGCGTGCAGCATCGCCGCGCTGGCCGGTCCGATGCCGGCGACCTCCGTCAGCGCCTTCTCCGGCGCGCTCAGGACATCGTAAAGCGAGCCGAAGCGGTCGATCAGCGCGTGCGCGGCCGGATTCGTGTCGGCGCGCGGGATGGAATAGAACAGAAGAAGCTCCAGAATGTTGTGCTCCTCAAAGTCGCCGAAGCCGCTGCGGGAAAAGCGGGCGAGGAGGCGGCGACGATGATGCACGTGCGGATTCGGCTTCTTTTTTGTGCCTTCGGCGGTGCTCACTCCCGATCCTCTCCCTCCAGATTCATCTGTTCGCCGCCCGCCGCGGTGGCGGCCGACGGGCGATAGGGAACGCCGAGGTGATCGTAGCCGAGCTTCGTCACGCAACGGCCGCGCGGCGTGCGGCTGAGGAAGCCGATCTGCATCAGATACGGCTCGTAGACGTCCTCCAGCGTGATCGCCTCCTCGCCGACCGTGGCGGCCAGCGTGTCGAGGCCGACCGGCCCGCCGCCGTAGAAATCGATGATCGTGCGCAGCATGCGCCGGTCCACGTTGTCGAGCCCCAGCTCGTCGATCTCCAGCATGCGGAGCGCATCCTGCGCCGAGGCGAGGGTGATCGTTCCGTCGCCGCGCACCTGCGCGAAATCGCGCACGCGCTTGAGCAGGCGGTTGGCGATGCGCGGCGTTCCGCGCGAGCGGGAGGCGATCTCCAGCGCGCCGTCCTCCGTGATCGGGATGTTCAGAATGCCCGCGCTGCGGTGCACGATCTGCGAGAGCTCCTCGCAGGTATACAGCTCCAGCTTGAGCAGTACGCCGAAGCGGTCGCGCAGCGGCGTCGTCAGCTGGCCGGCGCGCGTCGTCGCGCCGATCAGCGTGAAGTGCGGGAGCGGCAGACGGATGCTGCGCGCGCTCGGTCCCTTGCCGATGATGATGTCGAGCGCGTAGTCCTCCATCGCCGGGTAGAGGATCTCCTCCACCTGCCGGGGCAGGCGGTGGATTTCGTCGATGAAGAGCACGTCGCCCTCGCCGAGATTCGTCAGCAGCGCCGCCAGATCGCCCTGCTTTTCGATGGCGGGACCGGAGGTGACGCGCAGGTTCACGCCCAGCTCGGCGGCGATGATGGCGGAGAGGGTCGTCTTGCCCAGACCGGGCGGGCCGTAGAGCAGCACGTGGTCGAGGCACTCGCCGCGCAGCTTGGCGGCGTCGATGTAGATTTTGAGGCTTTCCTTGGACTTCGTCTGCCCGATGTATTCGTCGAGTGTCTTCGGACGGAGACTGGATTCGTTGTCGGCGTCCTCGGCGGTATAATCGGCGGTCACGATCCGGTTTTCAAAATCAAATTCATTGTCGTCCATTGACATGACCGTGCCTTTCTGTCAGATTTGTCGTCATTGCTTCATCAGGGCCGTCAGCGCGGCGCGGATCATATCCTCCAGCGGCGCCGATGGATCGACCTTCTTTAAGGCGGCGCCGACCTCGGCGCGGCTGTAACCGAGCACGAGCAGCGCGTCCTGCGCGTCGGAGAGCTTGCCGCCGCCGGCCGCCGTCGTTCTGCCGGGCTCGGCCGCCGCGGCGCTCTCGCCGCCGGGATAGGCCTTGGCCAGCTTGTCCTTCAGATCGAGGATCACGCGCGCGGCGGTCTTGGCGCCGACGCCCGGCGCCTTGGCGATCGCCTTCGCGTCCTCCTGCCCGACGGCGACGGCCAGCTTCTGCGGCGTCATCAGCGAGAGGATCGACATGGCCGCCTTCGGCCCCACGCCGGAGACGGAGATCAGAAGGCGGAACATGTCAAGCTCCTCCGTCGTGTAAAAGCCGAAGAGATCCACGCCGTCCTCGCGCACCTGCATGTGCGTGTAGAGGCGCACTTTCTGCGGCTTGTCGGAGGCGAGGGGCAGCCTGGTCAGGGTGTTGGAGGTGACGGTCACCTTATAGCCGACGCCGCCGCAGTCGATGACGGCGGTGTAGGTCAGGGCGTCGGTGAAGAGCAGCTCGCCCGTGAGACAGTAGATCATTCGTTTGGCTCCTTATCATCTGTTTCTTCCGTATTCTCATCGACGCCGTCCGCCGCCTCGTCGCTGTCCGTCCCGTCGTCCGGATCGGGGATGGGATCGCCGGCGCGGCGCGCGCGCAGCGTTTCGAGCAGCATGGCGGCGCCGAAGGCGCACAGGCCCGTCAGCGTGAGGATCACGCCGTAGGTGATGCAGGCGGGACGGTATTCCAGCGTCAGCGTGTGATGGCCGGGCGCGGCCTCAAAGGCCAGGAGCGTGTCCATCATTTTCACCTTCGTGACCTCGGCGCCGTCGAGCTTCACGACCCAGCCGGCGTCGTAGGGGATCGTCGTGAAGATCATTTCCTGTCCCTCGGCGACGTCGATCGTGCCGGAGAAGGAATCCTCCGTGAAGGTGTCGATCACGAACTGTCCGTCGTCGAGGCGGTCGATCATATCCCGGAAGACGGTCTCGTCCAGATAGTAGAAGAAGGATTGGTTGATGGCGAGGTAGAGATCCTTGTCCTCCAGCGTGACGACGACCTTGATCTCCGTTCCCGGCTCAAAGGAGCCGATCTGCTTGATGCAGAAGGTCTCGTTGCCGAAGAAGTTGCCGATCGGGCGGCTGTTGACGGACATGCTGACCTCGCGCGGGTAATCGCTCGGGAAGTAGCAGTAGAGCATTTCGCTGCTCTCCGCCGTGAGATTGTAGGTGATTTTTGCGGTGCGGTCCTCCTCCGGCGCGTACTTCTTGTGGCCGACGACCATCGAGATCTCGGTGTTCCGGTAATCGATGTTGTTGACCTTGGCCGCACGGAACAGATTGGTCGAGCGCGTTTCGCCGAGCATACGGGCCGTGAGCCAGTTCATGCGCTCAAACGGCGAGAGCTCCGTCTTGTCCTCGAGATCGAATTCCGTGATCATCGGGCTGACGCTGTAGGCGATGGAGAGCGCGTAGGGATTCTCGTAGGCGATGAGCTTGTTCGTCTCGTCGGTGCGGTAGGGCGTGTAGAGCGGCGAGACCTCCTCGTCGTCCTCCGCGATCAGATAGCGGATGCCGAGCAGGGAATCGAGCGCCGGCGTGCTGCCGGAATACTTTGTCCAGTGGGATTTGGAGGAGATGCCGAGCTTCTGCAGCCATTCCACCACGCTGGCGTTCAGCGTGGAGGTGGAGTTGGAGAGGCCGCGCATGCCGAGCGACATGTTGTCGTTCGTCTTGCGGTGGACGGTCTTTTCCATCCGGTAGAAGGAATTGTCGGAGGCCTTGACCGTATCCACAATCGGCTGCACGCGGTCGATGAAGGAGCGGTAGGAGGTGCGGCTGGAGTAGATGACGTCGGCGCCGAGCGCGACCATATTGGCCAGGCCGCCGCAGAACATCTCGAGCGACACCGCCAGCGCGAGCACCAGCGAGGTCGTTTCGCGGATGTCCGGCCGATGGAAGGTGGCGCCGCGCATCAGCAGCAGATAGATGCCGAGAAACGCAAGCGACGCCCAGACGGCTGTCAGATCCGGCAGGTTCGAGAGATCCATCTTCTGCAGAATGAGGAGAACGAGCGCGATCGCCGCGCCGGAGAGCAGGATCGGCCGGTAGCCGATCTCGGTGATGGCGTCGAAGGCCTTGTAGGCCATCAGCAGAAAGACGAAGCAGAGCATGTAGCTGTAGCGGTAGTTGAGCCAGTTCGGCCGCTGCATGCCGTGCCAGAAGAGGTCGATCGTGCTGCCGTTGAAGCTGACGAAGAAGAAGACGATGAGAAGCGCGGTGGCTATCTTCTCCCGCGTGCGGACGCGGGGCGAGACGAAGTAGAGCGGGAAGAGGAGGAAGGTCAGCATTCCGCAGTAGAGGAAGGGAAGCCCTTCCGGCCGCACCGTGTCGTAGGAACCGAAATACATCTTCGAGATCGCGTCCAGAAAATCGAACTTCTGCGTGAAGGCGTAGGAGGGATTTGAGAACGTTGTCTTGCCGAAGGTCAGCGAATAATAGGCCGGCAGGAGGATCACGGCGGAGATGGCGATGACGATGAGGGAATAGACGCCGATGCGCCAGAGCGAGCGCGGAAAATGATTCGTTTCGCCGAGCGGGTTGCGGTCCTCGGGCGTGCGGCTGAAGTAGTAGTAGAAGAAATACACGGCCACAAAGATACACGTCATGTAGCCGATATAGAAATTGCTCAGTACGGAGAGGGAGAGGGTGACGACGAACAGGCGGAATTTGCCGTGGCGGATGATGTTCTCCACGCCGAGCAGCACGAGCGGCAGAAAGATCACGTTGTCGATCCACATCGTGTTGTGCTGCTGCACGACGGCGTAGGCCGTCAGCGCGTACATCGTGGCGAAGATGACGACGGCGACGGGATTGCGCTTCTGCGTCTTGTGCAGATAGATGCCGAAGGTGAGGCCGCAGAAGCCGGTCTTAAGCAGAAAGATCGTGAGCAGCGCCTCGGTGACGTTTTCCTTGGGGAAGACGCCCACCAGGAGCGAGAGGGGGCTGGCGAGATAGTAGGCGACGATGCCGAGGAACTCGCCGCCGAGCGTGCGCCAGAAGGAGTAGATGAGGCTGCCCTCGCCGTGCAGGATGCGGCGCAGCGCCTCGAAATAATAGACGTACTGACCGTTCAGATCGAGGATCAGCACGGACTCCTCGCCGAACGGATAGACCTTGTGCGCCAGATACATAAGGAACATCAGTCCCGTCGGCACAAGGAAGCAGAGGGCGAGATGCCCGTACGCCTTCTTCAGGCGGCGCAGCCGGCCGCCGGCAGATTCTTCGTTATTCTGCGCGTCCGCATCGTGCGCGGCGGGGGCGGAGCCGGCGCGCGTCGGAATCGTTTTTTCATCGTCCATGCGTGTTACCGTGCCTTTCCATTGGTGGGATCGTCGGGGGAAGCGGGGTGGATTTTGCGGATTGCCCGCTCGAGCCTGACGCGCTCGAGCGTCATGTCCCGTCCGCATCCGGTGCATACGATGCGGATGTCCGAGCCGACGCGGAGCACCGTAAAGGTGCGCGCGCCGCAGGGGTGCGCCTTGCGCAGCTCCAGCGTATCGCCGACGGCGATGTGAGGGATCTCCAGCATACGGTCTCCTTTCAGCGGGCGCTGCCCGATCTGATTCTATCTTTGTTATTATATCATATTTTATGCGCCGTGTAAATACGGCGAGCGGGAAAATCGCGCCGCGCGCATTTCTTTCTTTTGCGGATCCCACATCGGATTTGCGCGCCGCTATTGATTTTTGAGGGAAAATATGGTATGCTGTTCGGAGAAGAAATCACGCTGAAAGGAGATTCCCCCTATGTTTTCCCTTCGCTTTATCTGCGCCGGCGAGGCCTATTCCACCTTTACGGAGATGGTTCCCGCGCCGCTCTTCCGCCGCACCTTCGAGGTGACACAAACGCCTGAGAGCGCTTCGCTCACGATCTGCGGCCTCGGCTTTTACGAGCTCTATCTGAACGGAGAGCGGCTGACCAAGGGCTTCCTCGCGCCGTATATCTCGAATCCCGACGACATCCTCTACTACGACGCCTACGATCTGACCGGCCGCCTGCGCCTCGGCAAGAACACCCTCGGCGTCTGGCTCGGCAACGGCATGCTGAACTGCCCGGGCGGCGAGATCTGGGATTTTCAGACCGCGCGCTACCGCCATGCGCCGATGCTGGCGCTTTCCTTTGAGGCGAAGCTGGCGGGCGGCGGGACGCTGGCCTTTGAGGCCGATTCCTCCTTCGTCACCGCGCCCTCGCCCGTTTACTACGACGATCTGCGCGTCGGCGAGTTCTATGACGCGCGGCGGGAGGTACCGGGCTGGAGCCTGCCGGCGTTCGACGACAGCGGCTGGACGCCGGCGATGGCGGCGCCGACGCCGCGCGGCGACTGCCGCCTCTGCGGGGCCGATCCGATCGTCGCCGCGGAGGAGCGCGCGCCCGTCTCGATCCGCCGCGCCGCGATCGGGAAGCAGCCGCACATCCGTCCGACGCTGCCGAAGGTCGAGCCGACGGGCGTGGAGGCGGAGACGGAGGGCTGGCTTTATGACTTCGGTGTCAACGACGCGGGTCTGGCGCGCCTGAAGATCTGCGGCCGGCCGGGACAGAAGATCGTGCTCCAGTTCGGCGAGACGCTCGACGAGAACGGCGATCTCGATCTGCGCGGCATGAGCTTTCTGCCGCGGGCGTTCAACCACCGCGATATCTACATCTGCCGCGGCGAGGGCGAGGAGATTTTCCTGCCGCGCTTCACCTACCACGGCTTTCGCTACGTGCTTGTGCTCGGCATGGACGAGGCGCAGGCCACGCCCGAGGCGCTGACGTACGTCGTGATGCACTCGGATCTCGCCTCGATCGGCGGCTTCTCGTGCTCCGACGAGACGCTGAACCGACTCCAGGAGGCGACGCGCGTCGCCGATCTCGCCAATTTCTATTATTTCCCGACGGACTGCCCGCACCGGGAGAAGAACGGCTGGACGGCGGACGCGGCGCTTTCCGCGGAGCAGATGCTGCTCAACTTCACGCCGGAAAAATCCTACCGCGAGTGGCTTTCCAACATCCGCCGCGCGCAGCGCGAGGACGGCGCGATCCCCGGCATCATCCCCACCTCCGGCTGGGGCTTCGCCTGGGGCAACGGCCCGGCCTGGGACTGCATCATCGCCTATCTGCCGTACTTTATCTGGAAGTACCGCGGCGATCTGACGCCGGCGCGCGAGAGCGCCGGGATGCTGATGCGCTACCTCCATTACCTCACGACGCGGCGCGACGCGGACGGCCTGATTCATATCGGCCTCGGCGACTGGTGCCACAGCGGGCGCGAGCATTCCGCCGGACCGAAGGCGCCGCTCGAGGTCACGGACACCTTTCTTTCGATCGACATCGCGCGCAAGAGCGAGCGGCTCTTCGCGGCGCTCGGCATGGAGGCGCAGCGCGCCTTCGCCGAGACGGTCAAGGATGAATTTCTCGCGGCCGCGCGGCGGGAGCTGATCGATTATCCGACGATGACGGTGCGCGGCGGCTGCCAGTCCGCGCAGGTGATGGCGATCTTCTACGACGTCTTCACCGAAACGGAGAAGCCGGCGGCCTTCGGCGCGCTCCTTCATTTCATCGAGGAGCGGGATGGGCTGATGGACGTCGGCGTACTCGGCGCGCGGGTGCTCTTCCGCGTGCTTTCCGCCTTCGGCTGCACCGATCTGGCCTACAAGATGATCACGACGACGCGCTATCCGTCCTACGGCTACTGGATCGCGCAGGGCGCGACCTCGCTGTGGGAATCCTTCTGGCCCGAGGGCGAGGCGCCCGCCTCCTGCAACCACCATTTCTGGGGCGACGTCAGCGGCTGGATGATCGAAAATCTGGCCGGCATCACGGTCAATCCGCACCTGACGAATCCGAACACGGTGATCGTCCGCCCGCGCTTCATCGAGGCGCTGTCGCACGCCGAGGGCTTCACAGCGATCCCGGCGGGCGAGGTGCGCGTCTCCTGGCAGCGGGACGGAGACACGATCCGTCTCACCGTCTCCGTGCCGGAGGGCTGCCGCGGGCAGCTGCTGCTCGAGAACGGTTGGCAGACGGAGGACGGGCTGCGCGCGCAGCCGCTGAAGAGCGGCGTTTTCCGCCTTCTGCCCGGCACGGCGCGCGACCGCCGCGCAAACGGACCCCAGTGACGCACGGCGCGCCGGATTTTTCCGGCGCGCCGCTTGCTTCATCGGGGACGATATGATATAATATATCTGTCCTGGAATTGTCCGGCTGCGGGAGGTGAGCGCGCGCCTTGGCGCTTCTGAAAGAAAAACTGCTGGAATCGCTGTCGTCCGTGATTCCGATCTCCGTGATCGTTCTGCTGCTCAGCGTGACCGTGGCGCCGATCCGCGCGGGGGTGCTCGTGCTGTTTCTGTTCGGCACCTTTCTGCTGGTCTTCGGCATGAGCCTCTTCTCCCTCGGGGCGGGATTGTCCATGCAGCCGATGGGCGAGGGCATCGGCGTCGCCATGAGCCGCGCCCGTCATCTGCCGCTGCCGCTTCTCGCCTGCTTTGTGCTCGGCGTGATCATCACCATGGCGGAGCCGGATCTGACCGTGCTGGCCACGCAGATTCCCTCGATCCCCAATCTGGTGCTGATCCTCTGCGTCGCGCTCGGCGTCGGCCTTTTTCTGGCCGTCGCGCTGCTGCGCACCTATTTCGGCATCCGCCTCTCGCATCTTCTGCTGATCTTCTACACGGCCGTGTTCGTGCTGGCGGTCTTTGCGCCGCGTGACTTCATCCCGGCCGCCTTCGACTCCGGCGGCGTGACGACCGGCCCGATCACCGTGCCGTTTATTATGGCGCTCGGCATCGGCATGGCCTCGATCCGCGGCGGCCGCGATTCGGCGGACGACAGCTTCGGCCTTGTTGCGCTGTGCAGCATCGGCCCGATCCTGTCCGTGTTGATCCTCAGCATCTGCTACGAGCCGACCGCTGAGGCGTCGCCGACCGTGATCGCGGAGATCGTCGATACGCGCGATGCGCTCCTTGCCTTCGTGGCCGGCCTTCCGGCCTACGGACGCGAGGTGGGCATGTCGATTTTGCCGATCCTCGCGGTATTCGCGCTCTTCCAGCTCTTTTTCCGCCGCTTCCAGCTGCGGCAGATCGCCCGGATCGCCAGCGGCTTTCTCTATACCTACGTCGGCCTCGTGCTCTTTCTGACCGGCGCCAACGTCGGCTTCATGCCGGCCGGCCAGTACATCGGCGCGGAGATCGCCGGCGGCCGGTACCGGGCCGTCCTGATCCCGGTCGGCATGATGATCGGCTACTACATCGTCGCCGCCGAGCCGGCGGTGCAGGTGTTGAAAAAACAGGTCGAGGAGATCTCCAACGGCCGCATGACGCAGCGTTCGATCGGCGTCGGCCTCTCCGTCGGCGTCGCCGTCTCCGTCGGCATCGCTATGCTGCGGATCCTCACGGGCATCTCGCTTCTGTGGTTTCTGATCCCCGGCTACGCGATCTCCCTGATCATCAGCTTTTTCGTGCCGCCGCTCTACACCGGCGTCGCTTTCGACGCCGGCGGCGTGGCCAGCGGCCCGATGACGACGGCATTTCTTCTGCCGTTTGCCGCCGGCGCCTGCGAGGCCATAGGCGGCAATCTGCTGACGGATGCCTTCGGCATCGTGGCGATGGTGGCGATGACGCCGCTGATCACGATCCAGCTCATCGGCCTCGCCTCGCAGATCCGTCACCGCGCGAGGGTGAAAAAGGCCGCCGACCGGCTCAGCCGCATCGACGACGGGATTTTGTTCTATGACGAGATGGGAGGCGAGGCGTGATGGATTCGATGATGTTTGAGAACATCCGCATGCTCGTCGCCATTACCGAGCGCGGCACCGGTCAGGAGCTGACCAAATGGATGCGCGCGCGCGGCGTCGGCTATCAGATGCGCTGTCACGGGCAGGGCACGGCGCCCTCCGAGGTGATGGATCTTCTCGGCCTCGGCTCCAGCGAAAAGGATATCGTTGTCAGCCTCGGCCGGCAGAGCGCGGTCGAGCAGATCGTGCGCGAATACGTGGACAACATGCGCACCGTGCGGCGCGGCAAGGGACTGATGATGCTGCTCTCGCCGAATGCCGTCGGACGGCTGATCGCCGCCATACTTTCGATGAATCCGTCCGCCGAAGCGGAGCGGGGAGGAGATACGCTCATGCAGAACGAACACAGACACAGCCTGATCCTGATCGCGGTCAATCAGGGCTACAGCGACCCGGTGATGCAGACGGCGCGCCGCGCCGGCGCCACCGGCGGCACGATCGTGCGCGCCCATCTGTCGGGCTCGGAGGACAGCGCCTCGCTGTTCGGCGTGCCGCTGCAGACGGAGCGGGAGATCGTCGCCATCCTGGCGCCGGATTCGATCCGCGAGCAGCTGATGAACGACGTGAACCGCGAGCACGGCCTGCGCACGGAGGCGCAGGGCGTGATCTGCTCGCTGCCGGTCGACCGCGCCTTCACGATCTGAATCGCAAAATCAGCCGCCCCGGCCATCGGCCGGGGCGGCTTTGTCGTTATTTCCGTTTCAGGATGCTGAGCAGTCCGCGGCGCAGAATCGAGCCGCCGGTGGAGATGAGCTGGGATTCGATTCGCTCCCGGCGCTTCTGCGCCTTTTTCTCCTCGGCTTTCTTCTTCTGCTCGGCTTCCTTTTCGAGCTTCTTCTGCTTCTGCTCCTCTTCCTTCTGCTTCTGTTTCTCAAAGGCCGCGCGTTCCGCTTCAAGTGCGGCGCGCTCGGCGGCCAGCGCGTCGGCCTCGGCCTGCTTTTCGGCTTCCTTCTGGAGCAGCTCGTAGGCGGATTCCGGATCGAGGGCTTCGTCGTAGCGGCCCATCCCGTCGCCGGCGCGGCACTCGGCGCGCGTCGACTCGGCGCACGGCGCCATCAGACTCTGCGGGCAGAGGATCGCAGTGCGCTGCGCGATCGAGGGCACGCCCTTCTCGCTCAGCGTCGAGACAATGGCCTCGCCGGTGCCCAGGGCCATGATCTCCGTCTGCGTATCGAATTTCGGATTCGGACGGAAGGACTGCGCGGCGGCGCGCACCGCCTTCATCTCGCTGGGCGTGTAGGCGCGCAGACCGTGCTGCACGCGGTTGCTCAGCTGCGCCAGCACCGTGTCGGGAATGTCGGACGGGTTCTGCGTCACAAAATAGATGCCGACACCCTTCGAGCGGATCAGCTTGACCGTCTGCTCGATCTTGGCCATCAGCGCGCGCGGCGCGTCGGAGAAGAGCAGATGCGCCTCGTCGAAGAAGAAGACGAGCTTCGGCTTGTCCGGGTCGCCGACCTCGGGCAGCTCCTCGAACAGCTCCGCCATCATCCAGAGCAGGAACGTCCCGTACAGATGCGGGTTGCCGATCATGCGCCGGCTGTCGAGGATGTTGATCATGCCGCGGCCGTCGCGCGCGGTGCGCATCCAATCGCGGATGTCGAGCGCCGGCTCACCGAAGAACTGATCGCCGCCCTCGTTTTCCAGTGTCAGGATCGCGCGCAAAATCGCGCCGATCGTCTGCGTCGTGATGTTGCCGTAGAGGGGGATGTATTCCTTGCGGCGGTCGTTGAGGTGGTTGAGCACGGCGCGCAGGTCCTTCAGATCGAGGAGCAGGAGTCCCTTGTCGTCGGCCATGCGGAAGGCGATGTTGAGCACGCCCTCCTGGATCTCCGTGAGGGAGAGGATGCGGGCGAGCAGCGCCGGCCCCATATCAGAGACCGTCGCGCGCACCGGATGGCCGTACTCGCCGAAGACATCCCAGAAGGTGACCGGGTAGGGCCCGTAGCGGAAGGTGTCGCGGATGCCGAATTTGTCGATCCGCTTCTGCATGCCGGACGAGTCCTCGCCCGGCTCCGCCAGGCCGGAGACGTCGCCCTTGACGTCGCAGACGAACACGGGCACGCCGGCGTCGGAGAAGGACTCCGCCATCACCTTCATGGTGACGGTTTTGCCGGTGCCGCTGGCGCCGGCGATGAGGCCGTGTCGGTTGGCGACGGACAGCGGCAGGAGCACGCGCTCCTCCGAGAGCCCGAGATAGATTGAAGATCCTGTAATCATGAAACGTCCTCCGAATGGTGGGTTATGACGGCAGATACGGCGAGTCGGCCTGTCCGTCCAGATAGCGCAGCACCTGCTCTTTTTCCTCGCCCTCCGGCATGATCGAGGGCAGCCACGCGCCCGCTTTCCGCGTGTAGCAGGGGATCCACGTCAGCGTCGGCTCAACGCGCCCGTTTTCCGCGCGGCGCAGGGAGAGGCGCAGGAGCGCCGCCGCGTCCTCGCCGGTGACGGTGCCGCCGTCGAGCAGCGTGCCGAGCGAATAGGCGATCACGGTGCCGCCGACGGTCTCCGTCGGACGCATCGCGCCGCCGAGGCCGACGATCAGCGAAGCGCCGGCGTTCGCATAGGCGCGCAGGATCGCCGAGAGCCATTCCTGCGCGAGGCTGCCGTCGTCCGCCTCCGAACGGAAGCAGACGACGACGTAGTCGGCCTCGCGCGCCGCCTGCCGGATCAGCGAGATTTCCGTGGAGCGGCCGCTGATTCGGGTCAGGTAGGCGCAGATCACGGCGACGCGGAAGCCCTTCATTTCAAAATCGGCGCGGCTCGCGTCCGGCGCCCAGCGCACGGAGCGGTCGTCCAGCGCGCGGCAGGTATCGGCGAGCGCGGCCTCGGCGTCCGCCTCATAAGAGAAGCCGGCCAGCGACACCAGCTCCACCGAGGCGTCGGCGTAGACGTCGGCATTGCCGGCGGGGCCGGCGCACGCCATCGATCGCGTGAAGTCGAGCGTGTCGGAGAGGACGGCGGTGTTGGCGGTGATGCTGACGTCGTCCGTCCCGAGCAGCTCTGCAAGGAGAGAAAGGGAATAGTCGGCGCCGTTCTGCGCGGACTGTGCATTGTAGGAGCCGAATGCGCGGCTGCCGAGCGGACTTCCCGGCGCGCACGCGCCGAGGAAGGTCAGGGCCAGCGTCTCGTCGTCCGGCGCGTCGGGAATCACGACCGCGGCGGTTTCGGCGGGCGGCTCCGTGACGGGCGCGCGCTCGGTTTCGCTTGCGGGCGGCTCCGTCTCCGGCGGCGATCCGGTCTCCGTCGAAGGGAGCGATCCGGTCTCCGGCGAAAGAAGCGCCGTCTGCGTCTCCTCCTCCGCCTCATCGGGCGCAGGGAGCCGCTTATGCTGCATCATGAATGCCGGCAGCGGCGGCAGCGTCACCGTACGCGGGAACGAATCCAGCACGACGACGAGAACAAGCAGCAGAACAAGTGCCGCCAGGGTCCAGACCAGACGGCGGTGGGCAGAGTTCATACGTGACCTCGTCTGCGAAAAGTATCAAATCACAATTTGGTCAATTATACCATACATAACGCAAAATTGCAACGGGTGTCAGCGATTTTTATAGAATTCCGTATATTGGTACTGCATTATTCAAATCCGATCCCGCGCCGGCTCCAGAAACAGCGGCCGCAGAGACTCGCCGCGCTCCATCGCGGCGAGCGCCTCGGGGATTTTCTCGAACTCCGCGACGAGCGAATGCGGCTTGCCGCGCGGATCATCCTGCCGCAGCGGCACGAAGTAGACACCGCGCCGCGTCACGAGGCGCGCGATACTGGAAAGATTCGCCGAGAGCGCGTCGTTTGAGGCCAGCGCGATGAGCAGCGGCCGGTCGCAGCGCAGATGGGCCTTCGCGGCCATCGTCACCGAGGAATCGGTGATGCCCGACGCGAGCTTGGCGAGCGTACCGCCGGTGCAGGGCGCGAGGATCAGCGCCTCCAGCGGCGCCGCCGGTCCGAGCGGCTCCGCCTCGGTCACGGTGACGATCGGCTGCCGCCCGGTCAATGCAAGGAGAGACTGCCGCAGCGCGGCGGCGGTGCCAAACCGCGTGTCCGTCGACGCCGCCCGTTCGCTCAGGATCGGCAGGATCTCCCGCCCCTGCGCGCGCAGGCACGAAAGCGCCGCGAGCGCGCGCGCATGCGTGCAGTAGGAGCCGCACATCGCAAACCCGATCATGCGAGGACGCCCTCCTTTTCGAGAATGTGCACGACCGCGTCGCCGAGGATCTGCCCGGCGGTGCGCGGCGCGGTCTTGCCGGGCAGCGACGGCGCGCGCAGGATCCGCCGCCCGCTGCTTTTCGCCGCGCCGCTCTCAAGTCCTCCCGGCGCGGAGGCCAGCTCAATATAGACCGCCTCCGGCGGCAGCGCGTCGAGATATGCCGCCGGTACGATCGGCGTGGGGATCGTGTTGAAGACCGCCGCGCACGGCGGCGGCGCCGCGAGGTATTCTGCCAGCGGCACGGCGCGGCAGCCGGAAAGCCGCGCCCAGGCGAGCTGCTCTTCGCTGCGCGCAGCGACGGTGACCGCGGCGCCGAGCGCGCGCAGGCTCTCGGAAAGCCGCCGTCCGACGCGGCCGTAGCCGAGCACGGCGAACGACGTGCCGAAGATCGTCACCGGCAGCTCGCGCAGGACGAGCGCGAGCGCGCCCTCCGCCGTCGGCACGCTGTTGCGGATCTGCACCTCCTCGCAGTCGTAATAATCGATGAGAGGGACGCGCGCGTCGCGCGCCATCGCGCGCAGTACCTCCGGCGCGCGTCCGGCGAGCAGCGGCACACCGCGCGGCATCAGTGAAAGCAGATGCGTCAGGCGCAATTCATGCCGCACCTCGGGCAGACCGGGATCGGGCATCGGGCAGTGGACGCGCACGCCGTCCGTCGTCGCCGGCAGCGGCAGTACGACGGCGCGGCTGCCCGAGACGGCGCTCGCCGCGTCGGCGCAGCGAACGCCGGGAAAGCCGCCCGACGACGCGCTCTCCGCGTCTGGCAGCCGGACGCCCCACAGCGCGCACTCGCAGCCGCGCTCGCACAGCGTCTGTGCGAGCGACAGCTGCCGCAGATCGCCGCCGAGCAGGCAGATTTTGGGTGTATTCATGGAAGGACCGCCTTTCAGAATTCGTGTGTTTTCGCCTCACACTCTATCATATGCCGACGATGCGCGCGCGGTCAAAAAAATCCCCGCCCGGATCGGGCGGGGAGGGGAAGCGCGTCATTTGTCAGCTTTGCTTCTGGATGCGGGCGGAGAAGGCGCCCCAGGTGTAATAGGAGGTGTAGTCCGCGTAGTACTCGGCCGGGACGTATACCTTCGCGCCGGCGGCGGCGCCGTCGAGCAGGTTGGCGCTGACGGTGATCTCGGAGTGCTTTTTGTCGATGACGATCTTCTTCAGCGAGGGCGCGCCGCGGAAGGCGCCGTTGTTCAGATAGGAGATCGAGCTGTCGGCGCCGATGTAGACGGCGCTCAGCTTGGAGCAGCCGCTCAGCGCGCCGTCGGCGATGGCCTTGACGGCGACGCCGCCCACGGCGGCGGGAACGACGAGCACGCTCTGGGAGCGGCCGAGCTCTGTCGTGCCGGTGATGGCGTTCATGCCGTTGACGGTGTCCGTGACGAAGCACGCCTCCCAGTCGACGTCGGTGGGGATCGGGGCGTCGCCTCCGCCGCCGCAGGCGGCGAGGGAGAGGCAGAAGAGCAGCGCGAGCAGTACGGCGATCTGTTTTTTCATTGTGCGGATCCTTTCGTCCATCGCGCGAAACGCGCGGTATTGCTTTGCTACATTGTAGCACAAAGCGTACGCTTTGACAAGAGATTCGCCGCATTTTTGTGAAAGCATTGACAATGGCGGCGTCTTTTGCTATAATCATCCTGAACTTCCCAAAACGGAAAAGGAGAAAAAAATGGAAGAGCAGATTTTTGACCGCCCGCTCAAAAGCGGTGCGGAGCACTCGATCTACGAGATGAAGTTCCGCCGCAAGTTTTCCGTCAATCCCTATAAGACGATGCGTCTGCCGCTCGGTGAGATGAGCTTTTATAAGGACTGGCTCCATACCGACCGCGGCGATCCGTACCCGGTCACCTGGGGCGCGGCGGACGCGCCGCTGACGGAGAAGACCGCCGACGGCAGCCTCGACGTGACGGGCGAGGGCGCGCGCGCGCGCCTGCTCGGCCAGCATTTTCCCTACGCCAGCTATGAGGTCACGATCGATGCGCTGGAGAGCGCGTCGGTCGGGTTCATGATCTATGCCGCGCCCGGCGGGACGTCGAAGTATACCGAGGAGACCTCGCCTCGCCTCGCCGTGTTTCTCAGGCGCGAGGGCGAGGAGGTGCGGATCGGCCATTGGCTGATCGTGGGCGGCGTCTCCCGCGGCGAGGTATTGGATGAAAAGACCTATCCGTATGCCGCCGGCATGCGCTTCTCCCTCACCTTCCGCAGCAGCCGCTGCGTGGACGTGTATCTTGACGCCGGACGCCGTCCGGTGCCCTGCCTGACGCTGACGCTGCCGGAGATCGCAAAGATGCCGCATTACGGGACGTTCGTGAATGCGGCCGCGTCGCTGTATTATGACCTTCGGCCCCGCCGCGGACATGTTCGCACCTCGCAGGTACGGTTTTATCTCGACGGCGGCATCAGCCACGCCGACATGAAGCCGATCCGCTACGAGGACGGCATGCCGATCCTGAGCGACGGCAAGCTGTTTCTGACGATGTCCTCGCGGACGGAGGCGGGCGGCTTCCAGTCCATTCTCTCCTGGAATCCCTCGACGTGCGAATTCAAGATGGAGGGCGCGCTGTTCTTTGACTGCGGCGACGGATACTGGTGCTCGGACGTCGCGGCCTCGATCCTTTATCACCGGGAGCGTCATGAGTGGCTTATGTGGGCGGTTGCCTTCTCGCACGGGCACGTCCTCATGCACGGCACCTCGATCGCCGATCCGCGCTACGGCATCAACGTGATCGATATGACGACGATGGAGACGGAGGCGCAGCACGAAGCCGCCGCCGACGCGGTGGGCGCGGATTTCGGCGCGTACGGCTCGGCAAAGACCGCGACGCTCTCCGACGATCGGCTCTGGCTGGCCAAGAGCGGCGACGAGGATCCCGATTTCCTCTACGACCGCGACACGGGCAGATGGTACATGACGATCTGCCGCCTTGTGGAGGAAAACGGCCGGAAGAAGTACCGCTACTTCCTCTACGAATCCGACGAGCCGTTCTCCGGCTACCGCTTCCTCTCCCATTCCCGCGACGGGGAGACGACCGGCGGCTCGATGATCCGCGTCGGCGGCAGACTCTATTTCACCTGCGGTTCGCGCTTTGACGCGCGCGCGCAGTACGATATCTACGAGCTGCCTGATTTCTCGACGCACCGGCAGATCCTCTGCGACTTTGACGACGGCGGCTTCCGCGGCTGGGGCACTGTGATTCCCGTGCCGTGCGGCAGCCGCACGAAGTACATGTGGATCACCTTCGACCGCCACAACGGAGGCGTCGGCAACTGGACGTACGGCAATCTGTACGTCTATGAAGCCGACCGGATGAACTCTGGCTATGAGCGTGGCATCACCTACCAGCTCTGAGGGGACCGCCATGTTTCACGGAAAAATGAAGGCCGTCACCTTCAGCTACGACGACGGCATCACGCAGGACCAGCCGCTGATCCAGATGCTGAACCGTTACGGCCTCAAATGCACGTTCAATCTCAACTCCGGCCTGCTCGGCAAGGCGGGCATGCTGATCCGCAATGAGCGCACGGTCGCGCACGTCAAGCCCCGCCCGTCGGAGATCCGTTCCCTCTACGACGGCCATGAGGTCGCCGCGCATACGCTGACGCATCCGCTCCTGACGACGCTTTCCGACGAGGAGATCGTGCATCAGGTGGAGGACGACCGCCTGGCGCTCTCGGAGCTGGTCGGCTACGAGGTCGTCGGTATGGCCTATCCCGGCGGCGGCGTCAATTTCAACGCGCACGTCGCCGACGTGATCCGCCGCCGCACCGGCGTCCGCTACGCGCGCACCACGGTGACGACCGGCGCCTTCGACGCCGAGCCCGATCTTTTCGTTTTCCGCCCCACGGTCTATCACCTCCACTGGTCGGAGATGGAGAAGCTGGCTTACCGCTTTCTGGCCATGGAGCCCGAGACGCCGCAGCTCTTCTACGTCTGGGGCCACGCCTACGAGCTTGATTTCACGGATTCATGGTATGAGATGGAGAAGTTCTGCCGCCTGATCTCCGGGCACAGCGACGTCTTCTACGGCACGAACCGCGAGGTGCTGCTCGGGGCGGAGTGAATCCGCCTATACAAACAGAACAGCCCGAATGCCTTGCATTCGGGCTGTTTTTTGCGCGGCCGGACGGCCTTATCGGTCTTCCCAAATCGAACGCAGCGATTCGGCCGTCAGCGTGTCAAGCTGCACCCCGGCGCTGCCGCGGAGCACAAGACGCGGCAGATTGCGGTCCATCACGGTCTCCTCGTTCAGTGCGGAGAGATAGACCCGGCCGCCGTCGGCGAAGAGCTCGACGGAGCAGCGGTCGAGGAGGATCGTCGCCTCCCACGGGGCGCCGGCGGCGCCGAGCGGCGCCGTGTCGCGCCCGACGCGGATTTGATTCTTTGTGAAATCGAAGACGGTCTCCCGCCCGAAGGCGGTCATCGTCAGCGTGCCTTCGGCAGCCGTACCGCCCAGGCGGATGCGGCAGGCGCCGTCGTCCAGCGGCAGACAGAAGGGCTCGTCTGCGGCCAGCGCGAGCGGCCCCGCCTCCCGCCGCGCGGCGACGAGCGAATCGAGCTCGCGGATCGGCGCGGCGGCGAGCGCGTATTCCTCGCCGTCCGGCACGAGCGACAGCTCCATCGGTACGCTCATCTGCCCGCAGAAAACCGCGGGGGGCAGCTGCCAGCGATCCCAGTCGAGGCGCACGACCCGTCCGTCGGGCAGACCGGAGAAGGACTGGCCCGCGTAGGCGCTCTGTCCGTGGTGCAGGGCGCGGATCGGCTGTGTCGGCACGAAGCGCCCGCCGGCGATCTGCCCGACGAGATAGCGGCTGTGCGCGCCGATCAGCACCCAGCGGCGCGCGCCGTCCGATGAGGTCAGCGCAAAGAAATCCGGGCATTCGTTCTCGTCGGGCATCGTGATCCGCTGCAGCTCCCGCCAATCGGTCAGATTCTCCGAGACGAGCAGCGCGTACACGTCGCCGGACAGATAGAGCGCCATCACGTATTCGCCCAGCTCCTCGCACCAGACCACCTTCGGATCGCGGTTGCAGCCGTCGATGTGCGGCACGACGGGATTTTTCGTCCAATGGCGGATCGTGCGCAGGCCGTCCGTGGAATAGGAGAGATTCTGGCAGAAGGGATCGGTCGTCGTGTAAAAAAGCAGCGCGGCCGGTACGCCGCCCTCGCCCAGACCGAGCAGATTCCGCTCGTCGACGATCGCGCTGCCGGAGAACATCGTGCCGCGGCTGTCGGGGAACAGCGCCGTCCCGACCTCGCGCCAGTGCAGAAGATCGCGGCTGACGGCGTGTCCCCAGTGCATGTTTTCCCACGCCGGCTCGGCCGGATTGTGCTGGAAAAACAGGTGATAGACGCCGTCGAGGTACAAAAGCCCGTTCGGATCGTTCATCCAGCCGCTCTGCGGCGTGAAATGGATCAGCGGACGCAGCGGCTCGCCGCCGCGGCGCGGCGCTTCCTCAGCGACCGTGCAGCGGATCTCCATCTCCGGTTCGACCGAGAGCGTCAGCGTCTCGCCGAGAAAGCGGGATACGTCGATCGGCGCGGTAAAATCCGGCGCGACGTTGTCCAGACGGATGCGCAGCCGGTACACCTCGCGTCCGCCGATGGAAAAGACGAGGGTCTTGCGCGCGGCGCGCGTATTGACCGGGAAGAGAAGAAAACGGGATGTGACGGGGATCGTCATGATGAAGCCTCCTTATGAATCCGCAGCGTCAGATCCCACGCGGGACAGCGCGGCGGTTTGCTTAATTGCCGGCCAGAATTTCTTTCCCGATTTCCTGAACACGCTCGTACAGGGAGGACCAGGGAGCGCCCGGCCGCGCGCCCATCTCATCCAGCCCGACGTTCCCCAGATCGCCGTCGCGGTTGGGGATGCTGTAGGCGTAGCACATCAGGCCGCCGGGATTCTTTTCTTCCTTCAGGAATCCGTACATGGCCTCCGTATGCGCCCGCGCGCAGGCCTCTTCCTGTTTTCCGAAGTAGTTCATGACGCACGGAACGTGCCAGACGCGGAAATCTTCCCGGCCGAAGCGCTCCTTGAGCGCCGCATTCAGCTTCCGGTAGGGGCAGATGCCGTCGCCGCGCAGATCGTGATACATATCGTAGCCTGCGTCGGTCGTGTAGCGGAGCGTTTCCGGATCCAGCACCTGGTCGTGCCCCGTGGTCCATACGGACGGATCGATCGCGTTGACGGCGAAAATGCTCATTACGCGCATCTCCGGCCATGTTTCTCTCAAAAAACGCGTCAGCGTGCGGTAATCCGCCTTGGATACGCCGTTCAGGAGCGGCTCGTCAAAGTAAAAGCCGAGCACGTCCTCCAGACCGGCATCCCGCGTCAGAGTATCGATCATGCCACTCAGATTCGCCCTCCAGTTGTCGGCCAAAACGGTCGGGCTGCCGTAGGCGAAGACACCGCCCGGGCTCAGCCAGACCTTCCCGCCGTACCGGCGCACTGTATTCAGCGCGCCGGCTGCCGCTCCGGTGTCGTTCGGAGACATCCCAGCGATATAGACGTTGAGATACCCCTTCGGAAATTCCTTCTCGATATCGTCCGCCGCCATGCGGTACAGGCCGAAATACACGGCTTCCTTTTTGTCTTTGTTCTGCATGGGCCTTTCTCCTTTCCGCTCGTCGGGGAACTCAGTTCCCGCCGCCTTCGGCGGCTTCCAGATTGCGGAACACGCTGACGATATTCTCGATGGTTTTTTCCTGGATCTTCTGCTTTCCGCGATAGTAGGAGGCCCATCCCTTGAACTGCTTTCTGGCAATGTTGATGAGCGTGTACGTCAGGCCCCAGTTGTCATAGATTTCGGCGAAATCCGCCGCGCGGCCCTCCACCAGGATGTCGATCATTTCGTAGGATTCCACGTCGCGCGTGTATTTGTATTTCAGCGCGACGTCGTACACCGCGGGGCGGATCACCCGATAGCCGCCGGCGGCAAGCGCCTCCAGGATGAGGGACGAATACGCCATGCCCTCCTTGTTTTTGACGGACGGGATCGCGGCGGCGGTGGCGTGGGCGGTCGCGTGCGTATAGTATTCCTTCTGCGCTTCGTCCAGCTTGGGCATGGGAAGAATGCCGAAATCCTGCTCGAGCTCACGGAAGGTGCCGGTGGAGAAGCCCAGACTCAGGAGCAAAAAGAGCTCGCGCCCTTCCATAAATGCCTGCACCGGCATCCCGTCGTCCACAAAAACGGCGTCGTGATCGAACAAAAACGACTGAAATTTCTCCGTCATCGTGAGCATCCGCTCGGTGTTGATCGCATCCACGGGATAGCCCGCGTCGTCCCGCACCGTGACCGGCTGGTCCCACGCGAACTGGTATACGACGGCGTAATCGGACTGCATCCCGTAGCCGAACCGGTCGGCGGCCAGATCCATTCTGCCGTCCGCGTTCAGATCGGCCTTCGCCTCGTCGCACAGCTCCGTCATGCGGTCGATGGTCCACTTTCCGTCCTTGACCTCGGCATACAGATCCGCGTCGCCGCGGATGTCGGTCAGTATGCCCTTGTTGAAGTAGATGCAGCAGGTATCGTAGTAGTTGTCCAGATCGTACATACCGACGGCGAGATAGGAATGGCCGCCGATGGAATAGGCGTCGTTGACCTTCTGATACCACCACGGCTGCGTAAAGTCAAAGAATTCGCCCGCGGCAAGATCGGCGAGGTATCCCCGGATGGCGGCGTCGCCCAGATGCTTGAAATGCCACAGGGCGAGCTCGCACAGATCGTCGCCTGCCTGGGCGGCCTGAAAGAGCGCCGTCGCGTCTCCGTCCGCGCCGAGGATCGGCTCGGTGATGCGGATGTTGAAGCGCTCCTCGACAGCCAGATTGCGGTCATGCACAGCGTCGAGGATGACGTCGCCGCGCACCTCCGGCATGTAGATGCCGTCCCTGTGATTCGGACAGCAGGAACGGGTGTAGACGCGGTACGCCGCGCCGTCGAAGGTGAGATCGGGCAGATTCTCGGGAACGATCGGCTCCGGCGGCTCGGCGATTTCGGGCGCGGCGGCGGTTTCCGTGGATTCCGGCGCGGCCGTCGTGACAGCGGGCTGCGTGTCCGGGGCCTCGGGCTGGGCCGTGCCGCAGGCAAGGAGCGTGCCGGACAGCATCAGCACGGCCAACAGAAGGGACGTGAGTCTGACAGCGATGGATTTCATGTTATACCTCCTTGTAAAGGCTACCAGTATTATACAGCGGGGGGGGATTCTGTCAATATGGTAAAAACAAGTTTTGGTATAATTCAATAATCGCTGTTCTATTTTCCAAATCTCGGCCTCGCGCACAGCATCAGATCCCATGCGGGATAGCACGGCGCGCGGCGCAGGCGGAACGTATACCGCTCCGGATACGCCGCCGCCAGCGAAAGCGGCAGCGAAAAGAGATCCTCCGTGCGGTGGTAGAGCGAGACGACGAGCGCCGGCGTGTGCGCGCGGATCGTATGGCGCGCGCCGATGAGGGCGCGCGCTTCGCCGCCCTCCACGTCGAGCTTGATGAGATCCGGCGGCGCGCCGCCGGCGAGCTCGTCCACGGTCAGAGCCGGCACCTCGATCGGCCGACCGGCGCCATAGGCGCCGGAGGCGCGGCTGCCGCCGCCGGAGAAGGGAAGCGTGCCGGCGGCGTCCCACAGCGCGCCGTGCAGCGGCGTGACGACGCCCGACGTCTCCGCCGCATAGGCCGCGAGACGGCGGAAGGTGCGCGGATCCGGTTCCACGGCGAGAAGCGAGGTCAGGCATGGATACGCCGCGCGCAGCGCGCGGGCTGTATCGCCGACGTAGGCGCCGCCGTCGAGCGCCGACGTCACCGTGCCGGGCGCGGCCGCCGCATAGAAAATCTCACAAAGCGGCGTCGTGCGGCGCAGCAGCTCAACGCGGCCGCTGAGACGGTAGGCGATCATCTCGTCAAAGAGCGCGCGGGACTCGGGCTCCGTGAAGAGCGCGCGGGCCGCGTCGAGCTCCGCCCGGTGCGCGGCGGCATAGCCGTCGTCGAAGAGTTCTCCGCCCACAAGCGGCAGCTCGGGCAGATAGAGCTCGTGCGCGGCGGCCAGACGGTCGATGCGCGCCATGACCTCCGGCAGCGCGCTGCCGAAGGCGACGAGCACGATCATGCCGTCGCCGAAGCGCGCACGTGCCGCATCGTAGGAGAGCACCGGCATACCGTGACAGGTGCGCTGCCGCACAAAGCCGTCGCTGGCAAAAACGCCGTCCGGCCGCCGCCCGACGCGCGCAAGCGCTTCGATCAGCTTGTCCGCGCCGTTGCCGGTGCCGTAGAGCACCAGCGGCGCGTCTGTCCCGGCCAGTCGGCGCCAGAGCGAGGGGAAGGCTTCCATCACGCCTTCTCCGGCACGCGGAGGAAGCGCAGGGCGTTATGCCAGAGGATATTCTCCCGCTCCCGGTCCGTCAGCGCGAGACGGTCGAAGAGCACGAACTCATCTTCCGGATAGAGCACCGGGTAGTCGGTACCGAACATCATGCGCTCCGTGCCGAGGCGGCGAATGATGCGCGTCGCCTCGGCGGGATCGAGGTACCAGAGGGCGCTCGAGGTGTCGTACCAGACGCGCTCGTTCCCGGCGAGATATTCGATCGCCTCATCCTGCCGGCGGTAGCCGCCGAGATGCGCCGCCGCGACCTCCAGCTTCGGGAACATTTCGAGAATGCGCGCGAGCTTTCGCGCCTCGGAGAAGCGGTACTGCGGGCGGTCGTCGCCCATGTGGAAGTAGATCGGCATCCGTCCCGCCGCGATTTCATACAGCGGCAGCAGCTTCGGGTCGTCGATGTCCACGCCCTGGATATCCGGATGGATCTTGATGCCGCGGATGCCCAGCGCCTCGCAGCGCGCGATCTCGCCCTCAAAATCCGCGTAGTCCTGGTGCATCCCGCCGAAGGCGAAGCCGAGGAAGCCCGCGCGGCGCGCCTCGGCGGCCGCGGTCGCCACGCCGTCGTTGACCTTCGGCACCTGATGCGCGTTCGTGGCGACGGCGAGAAGCAAAAAGCCGCCGACGCCGGACTGCGCCGCGTGCGCGGCCAGATCGGCGTAGGTGCCCTTGCCGGCCGGCTGAAAATCATAGAAGCGGCCGAGATTGGCGACGGCGCGCTCGGCAAGCGCGTCGGGATAGATGTGGGTGTGGATGTCGAACACATTCATTTTGGAAAACCTCTTGATTTATTCGGGAATTTGTGGTACTCTAATGATAGAGCACCGAAGAGGCCGCCGTGCGCCGCGGACGGCTTGCGTCTCCTGCGCTGCATGACGCCGCCGGCGTTTTCGCCGGACGCTATCAATAGAAAAACATAAAAAGGAGTCAAAAATATGGATTGCCTGTTCTGCCGCATCATCGCGGGAGAGATCCCGTCGAAGAAGGTCTATGAGGACGAGAGGATCCTCGCGTTCTACGATATCAATCCGGAGGCGCCGGTGCACGTGCTCGTGATCCCGAAGACGCACATCGCCTCGATGGACGCCGTCACGCCGGAAAACAGCGCCGCCGTCGCCGCGATCTTCGAGAAGATCCCCGAGATCGCCCGCGCCGCGGGCATCACGAACGGCTACCGCGTGATCTCGAACTGCGGGCCGGACGCCGCGCAGTCGGTGCCGCATCTGCATTTCCACATCCTCGGCGGCAAAAAGCTGCCGGAGCACGTCGTCTGAGAGATCATGAAAATGAAGAAAACGCTTCCGTCAGGAGGCGTTTTCTTTTTCGGCGATCAGTCCTTGACGAATTCGCGGTAAATGGCCTTCTGTGCGGCGATGAAATCGTCGGCCTCGACGCCGATGATGACGTTGAATTCGCTGGAGCCCTGATCGATCATGCGGATGTTGATGTCGGCCTCCGCGCAGGCCTTGAGGATGCGCGCGGCGGTGCCCTTGGCCTTGACCATACCGCGTCCGACGACGGCGATCAGCGCGAGATCGTCCTCGATGCTGACGGTGTCCGGATCGACGACGCGGCAGATCTCCTCCAGCAGCTTCTGCCGGTAGGGCTCGATGTCGTGCGAGTTGAGCACGACGCTCATCGTGTCGATGCCGGAGGGCAGATGCTCAAAGGAGATGCCGAGCTTTTCGATGACCTCGAGCACGCGGCGGCCGAAGCCCAGCTCCGAGTTCATCATATCCTTTTCGATGTTGATGACGGAGAAGCCGCGCTTGCCGGCCACACCGGTGATCGTCAGCGCCGGATCGTAATGATCCGTCGCGGCCACGATCATCGTGCCGGGCGAGTCGGGCTCGTTCGTGTTGCGGATGTTGATCGGGATGCCGGCGAAGCGCACCGGGAAGATCGCGTCCTCATGCAGCACGGTCGCGCCCATGTAGGAGAGCTCGCGCAGCTCGCGGTAGGTGATGGTGTCGATGCGGCGCGGGTTGTCGATGATGCGCGGATCGGCCATGAGGAAGCCGGTGACGTCCGTCCAGTTCTCGTAGACGATGGCGTTCGCGGCGCGCGCGGCGATAGAGCCGGTGATGTCGGAGCCGCCGCGGGAGAAGGTCTTGATCGTGCCGTTCGGCATCGAGCCGTAAAAGCCGGGGATGACGGCGCGCGGGTGGCGCTTGAGCGTTTCGGAGAGGATCGTGTTCGTCAGCTCGGCGTCAAAGGTGCCGTTGTCCGCGAAGCGGATCACCGTGGCGGAATCGATGAAGTCGAAGCCGAGCAGATGGGCGAGGATGAGGCCGTTGAGGTATTCGCCGCGGCTGGCGGCGTAATCGCGGCCGGCGTGATGGGAGATCGCGCCGAGGATCATCTCGTATTCGCGCGACAGATCGAGCGTCAGGCCGAGGCCCTCGATGATCTGCTCATACCGCTCGCGCACGCGGGCGAAGACCGCGCTGAGCGCGTCGGGATCGGCGGACACCTCATAGCACTGATAGAGAAGGTCGGTGACCTTGTCGTCCTCCTTGAAGCGCTTGCCGGGCGCCGATGGCACCACGTAGCGGCGCGACGGATCCTCGGTGATGATTTTCTGTACCATGCGGAAGTGCTGCGCGTCTGCGAGCGAGCTGCCGCCGAATTTAACAACCTTTACGGGTGCCGGGCATTCCCCGGCCATGTTCTGCGAGTTCAATGTTCGTCTCCTGAAGTGGATTCAAAGGTCATGGAAAACAATGAGAGAATACTACTATATTATATGAATTCTCGGGAATTTTGTCAACGGTATAAGTAGAAAATTATCGCCGCCGCGCGCGCGAAAAAACGACAGTTTCCACAATTCCGCGCTTCACTCCGTCCCCACAGGCGCCGCCGGGCGCGCCGGATGCCCGCCGTGCGGCCTCCGGCCGTCGTCGGGCATGGGCTCCGGCCGCGCGGCGAGACGCGCGCGGTCCTCCTCCAGCACGTCGTTCTCGTCGATCTCCGTGACGTAGCGCCTGGCCTGCGTGGAGAACAGCTCATAGTATTTGCCGCGCTTGTTCATCAGCTGGCTGTGGTTGCCCTCCTCCACGATCTGCCCGTTTTCGAGCACGATGATCTTGGAGGCCGTCGTGGCGCTGGAGAGCCGGTGCGAGACGAAGATCGTCGTTTTGTCCTGCCGAAGCGCGTCGAACTGGTTGAAGATCTCCTGCTCGGCCATCGGGTCGAGGGAGGCGGTCGGCTCGTCGAGGATCAGAAAATCGGAATCGCTGTAGAAGGCGCGGGCGATGGACAGCTTCTGCCACTGACCGCCGGAGAGCTCGATGCCGTTTTCCTCAAAATAGCGCATCAGCGGCGTGTCGTAGCCGGCGGGCAGGTCGGCGATGAAGGCGTCGGCGCTCGACGCGCGGGCGGCGTCCTCGATCTCGTCCTCCGTGACGTCGTCGCGGTGGATATCGCCGAAGCGGATGTTTTCCGCCACGGTGACGGCGTATCTGCCGAAATCCTGGAAGATGATGCCGTACATCGCGTACAGCTCGTTCAGATCGTAGTCGCGGATGTCGTGTCCGTCGAGCAGGATCTCGCCCTCTGTCGGATCGTACAGACGGGTGATGAGCTTGATGAGCGTCGTCTTGCCGGCGCCGTTGAGGCCGACGAGCACCGCCGTCTCGCCCGCCCGCAGCGTCAGGTTCACATGGCGGATGACCATGCGCTCCGTGCCGGGATAGCGGAAGCTGACGTCGCGCAGCTCGAGCGTGTGGCCGACGTGGCGCGTGACGTGCAGCGGCTCCCTGAGCCGCGGCAGCACGGTCTGCGGCTCGTTCATGAAGGCGATCATGTTGTCGATGAACAGCGTGCCCTCGTAGATCGTGGCGGAGGTGCTGATGAGCGAGGAGATATTTCCGGAGATCGAGTTCAGCGCGCCCGTGTAGAGCGAATAGTCGCCCAGCTGCAGAACGCCCTCGTAGACGCGCCGCGCAATGAAGAGAAAGAGGTAGCAGTTGACGGCGGAGTTGGCGGCCGAGATGCCGATGTGCCAGGCGTTTTCATGCACGATCAGGGAGCGCAGGCCGGCGAAGTAGTGGAGAAACGTCTCCTGGTAGCGCGTGATGAAGGTGTCGGTCAGATCGAAGAGGCGGATCTCCTTCACCATGTCCTTGTTCGTGATGAGCTCGCTGTAGTAGCTCATCTGCCGGCGGTCCTTCGAGCGGTGGCGCATGTACATGAAGTTCTTGCGCCGGTAGACGAAGTTGATGATCGCCGAGGGCAGGGCGAGCAGAATGATGAGGATCGGCGCGCCGACGCTGATCGAGGCAAGGATCGCAATGAAGGACACGACGCTGATGAGCGAGCTGATGATGGAGAAGGTGGAGGAGAGCACCTGGATCGGCCGGCTGCCGGCCTCGCGGTTGGCGTTCTCCAGTTTTTCATAGAACTCCGGCCGGTCGAAGCTGGCGAGGTCGATCGTGCGCGCTTTGTTCATCAGCTTCAGCTTGATGTGGTTGGAGACCAGCTCGCCCGCGATGCGGGTGACCATGTTGTAGACGTTGTGGATCAGGCTGTTGAGGAAGATGTAGCCGAACTGCAGGATCAGCAGAAGGAGGATCCGCCGGAACTCAAATTCCTGCCCCAGCGCCAGCGCCGTCACCGCGCCGCTCAGGGCGTTGATGAGGGCGGCGCCGATGTAGGCGGAGATGACCGGCCCGACGCCGTTGTAGACCGCCATGAAGATCATGACGAAGAGGATCCATGGCTTTGCCTCCCAGACGAGGCGGAAGATGTAGAAGAGCCGGGAAAAGAGACTGCCCAGAAGCCGTGAGAGGAAGCCGGGCACATCCCTGATCGATTTCGGCTTCGGCTCGCGAAGCTTGTCGGTGGCTTTGCTGGTGAATCCGGGAGGCGGTCCGCCCATCATAAAAATCACTTCCTGTCCGCATGATTTCTAAAAAATAATAGATCTCTATTATTATAACCGTTCACGCGGCGGGATACAAGAGATTTCGGTAATTTGGATGAAAATTTACATTTCCCGCCTGCTCCGAATTGACAAGCGGCGGGGATTGGGGTATAATGATGAAAGATATCAGGGATTCACCCACAGGGAGCACACATGTCTGTATTTTCTTCCGCGGCGGTCTGCCTGCCGCCCTACGCGCCGCACGACGCGCGCTGGCAGAGCTGGGCGGCCATCGCCTGCGATCAGTTTACCTCGGAACTCGGCTACTGGCGCCGCGCGGAGGCCGCGCGCGCCGGCGCGCCCTCCACGCTCGATCTGTTTCTGCCGGAGGCGTATCTCGGCACGCCGGAGGAGGCGCCGCGCCGTGCGCGCATCGCTTCTGCCATGGCTTCTTCTTCGTGGCGCACGCTGCCGGACGCCATGGTGTATCTGGAGCGGACGCTGCCGGACGGCCGCGTCCGTCGGGGACTCGTCGGAAAAATCGATCTCGAGGCCTACGACTACGCGCCGGGCAGCGCGCCGGCCGTGCGCGCGACGGAGGCGACGGTGCTCGAGCGGATCCCGCCGCGCGTGGAGATCCGCGCGCAGGCGACGGTGGAGCTGCCGCACGTGATGGTGCTGACCGACGGCGCCGGGCCGCTCTTCGCGCGCTTGCCGTCGCTTGTCGGCGAGGCGGAGCTCCTCTATGACTTCGATCTGATGCTGGGCGGCGGCCGCGCCGTCGGCTATGCGCTCACCGGCGCGGCGCTCGGCGCCGTGCGCGCGGAGATCGCCGCCTACGAGACGGCGCGCGCCGGCGCGATGATGTACGCCGTCGGCGACGGCAACCATTCACTGGCCGCGGCCAAGGCGCATTACGAATCGCTCAGGCGCACGCTGGGCGACGCTGCCGCCGCCGCGCATCCGGCGCGATACGCGCTCATCGAGCTGGTGGACGTCGGCGATCCCGCGCTCGACTTTGAGCCGATCTACCGCATCGTCACGCACGTTGAGCCCGCCGGGCTTCTTGCCGCGCTGGAGGCGGTGAGCGCGCCGGGCAGCGGCGCGCAATCGGTGCGCGTTCTGTGCGGCGGAGCGGAGAGGGAAGTGCACTTCGTGCAGCCCACGCACGCGCTGACCGTCGGCACGCTGCAGGATTTCCTTGACGGCTATCTCGCCGCGCATCCGGCGGCAAAATGCGACTATATTCACGGGGAGGCCTCGCTGCGCGCGCTGTCGGGCGAGACCGGCGCGGTCGGCTTCCTCTTTGAGGGGATGCGCAAGGAAGCGCTTTTCCCCTATGTTCTCGCGCACGGCACGCTGCCGCGCAAAACCTTCTCGATGGGCGAGGCGGCGAGCAAGCGGTATTATATCGAGGCGCGCCGGATCGTGCTCTGATCCAATAACAAAAGGGAGGCTGTGCGCGGCACAGCCTCCCGGGAGGAAATCGTTCAGGCGAGCTTGATGACGCGGATCACGCCGTCGATGCCGGTGAACTTCGTCAGAAGCGCGTTGTCGACCGGCGAGTTCGTCTCGATGATGGTGCCGGCGTAGTCGCCCTTCGACGCGTTGACCATGTTCTCGATGTTGATGTTCTGCTCGGCGAGCATGCCGGTGACGCAGGCGATCATGTTCGGGATGTTGCGGTGCAGTACGATGATGCGGTGGGCGGCGGTGTGCGGCAGCTGGAGATTCGGATAGTTGACGCTGTTCTTGATGTTGCCGTTCTCCAGATACTCCTTCAGCTCGCGGGCGGCCATCACGGCGCAGTTGTCCTCGCTCTCCTCCGTGGAGGCGCCGAGGTGCGGAATGGCTACGATGCCCTTGACGCCGAGGATCTCCTCCGTCGGGAAGTCGGTGACGTAGCTTGCGACCTTGCCGGCGGCGAGCGCTTCCTTCAGATCGGCGGCATTGACCAGATCAGCGCGGGCGAGATTGATGATGCGCACGCCGTCCTTCATCTTGGCGATGGATTCGGCGTTGATCATGTTCTTCGTCTGCGGCGTGGCCGGGACGTGCAGCGTGATATAATCCGCGTTCTCGAAGATCTCGTCGTAATCCGACGCCTTCTGGATCGCGCGGGAGAGATGCCACGCGCCCTCGATCGTGATGTACGGATCGCAGCCGATGACGTTCATGCCGAGCGACTTGGCGGCGTTGGCGACCATGCCGCCGATCGCGCCGAGGCCGATGACGCCGAGCGTCTTGCCCTCGATCTCGTGTCCCGCGAACTGCGACTTGCCCTTCTCGACGGATTTCGCCACGTCCTCCTTCAGCGTGGAGGCCCACTGCACGCCGCCGACGATGTCGCGGGAGGCGAGCATCAGGGCGGCGATCGTCAGCTCCTTGACGCCGTTGGCGTTGGCGCCCGGCGTGTTGAAGACGACGATGCCCTCGGCGGCGCAGCGCTCCACCGGGATGTTGTTGACGCCGGCGCCGGCGCGGCCGATCGCCTTCAGCGAGGCGGGAAAGGTCATGTCGTGCATGACGGCGGAGCGGACGAGAATCGCGTCCGGATTCTCGACGCTGTCGCCGACGGTGTAGCCCGCGCCGAACTCGTTCAGTCCGACCGCGGCGATTTTATTGAGCGTTTGAATGTTGGCCATACTGTTTCCTCACTTCGGATTTTTCTCGGCGAAGTCCTTCATGAAGGCGACGAGCTTTTCCACGCCCTCATACGGCATCGCGTTGTAGATGGAGGCGCGCATACCGCCGACGGAGCGGTGGCCCTTCAGATTCTTCAGACCGGCCCCCGCGGCTTCCGCGGCGAATTTCTTGTCCAGATCGGCGTCGCCGGTGACGAACGTGACGTTCATCATCGAACGGCTGGCCTTCTCGACCGGCGCGATATAATAATTCTGATGATCCAGGTAATCGTACAGCAGCGCGGCCTTCTTCTCGTTGAGCGCTTTCATGGCCTCGAGGCCGCCGAGGCCGAGGATCCACTCGTAGACGAGTCCCGCGATGTAGATCGGCCAGCAGGGCGGGGTGTTGTACATGGAGCCATTGTCCGCGGCCAGCTGATAGTCGAGCATGGCGGGCGTGTCCGGGCGGGCGTGCCCGATCAGATCCTCGCGGACGATGACGACGGTCAGGCCGGCGGGCGCCATGTTCTTCTGCGCGCCGGCGTAGATGAGGCCGAATTTCGAGACGTCCACCGGCTCGGAGAGGATGCAGGAGGACATGTCGGCGACGAGCGGAATGTCGCCGGTATCGGGAATGTACGGGAATTTCGTACCGTAGATGGTGTTGTTGAAGCAGATGTGCACGTAATCCGCGTCGGGGCGGAAGGAAGCGCGGGTGGTCGCGGGAACGCGGGCAAAATTGTCGTCCTTTGAAGAGGCGGCGACCGCAATGTCGCCGTACTTCTGAGCTTCCTTGTATGCCTTGGTGGAGAACTGTCCGGAGAGGATGTAATCCGCCTTTTTATGATTGTTGAGAAGGTTCAGAGGGACAGCGGCGAACTGCGTGGAGGCGCCGCCCTGCAAAAAGAGGACCTTGTAGTTGTCCGGGATTCCCATGACAGTGCGCAGCTTGGCCTCAGCCTCCGTGATGATCGCTTCGAACGCCGGAGAGCGGTGGCTCATCTCCATGACGGACATGCCGGAGTCGCCGTAGCAGACGAGCTCGTCGCGGGCACGCTCCAGTACGGGCAGCGGAAGCATTGAGGGACCGGCTGAAAAGTTGTAAACCCTGTTCATGAATGGTATCCTTTCTGTCTTTGCAGAGAAACGAATTACGGCTGCCCAAAAACAACCGTTAAAATATTATACACCCTTCCGCGGGAAATGTCAATGCGTGGATGGGGAAATTCTGCATAAAGAGCGCGGCGTTTTTTCATGAAAACCGGATAAAGCGTGCAAATTACGGAAAAAATGCATTTTTTGCGCCGCTGTGCGTCAAAAACGGAAAAAATCTCTTTCCCCTGTAAGATTCAGGCACCCATTTCGTTTCTATAGATGAAACCGAAAAACAACGGAGGAATTTCCAATGAAACATCAGAGACTGCTTGCCCTGACCGTTCTGTTCGCCATGCTGCTGGCGCTGGCCGGATGCGGCTCGTCGTCCGGCGACGCCGGCTACGCCAAGAGCGACTATGCCCCGGGCGAATACTACAATTATGAGGACGGCTACGGCTACTACGCCGAGACGACGCCGGTCACGACGTCCGCCTCGATGGCGCCGCAGTCGGCGGAGAGAGAGGAGCTGAAGCAAAATGACAGCGCGCGCAAGCTCATCAAGACTGTGCGCATGGAGATGGAGACGAAGGAGTTCGACGCCTGCCTGCGTTCGATCGAGGAGCGGATCAGCGCCTTCGGCGGCTACGTCGAGTCCTCGGACGTCCGCGGCGGCAGCTCCTACAGCCGCTACTACACGCGCACGGCGAATCTGACGGCGCGCATCCCGGCGGATCAGCTCGACGCCTTTACCGAGGGCGTCAGCTCGCTGGCAAACGTGACCGCGCGCACGGAAAACGCCAATGACGTGACCTCCTCCTATTACGACATGCAGAGCCACGTCAAGGCCCTGCGCAGCGAGTACGACACGCTGCTCGGCATCCTCGAGAAGTGCACGGAGCTCAAGGACGTCATCAGCGTCCAGAGCCGCATCACCGAGGTGCTCTACCAGATCGAATCGTATGAGTCGATGCTGAAGAATTACGACAATCTTGTCACCTACAGCACGGTGCATATGTCGCTCAGCGAGGTCGAACGGGAGACGGTCGTCGTCGAGCAGACGCTCGGCACGCGCATGACGGAGGGTCTTTCCCGCACGATGGACGACGTGCGCGAGGGCCTGCAGGATTTTGCCGTCGATTTTGTGACGAATCTGCCGTATATCGTGATCTGGCTCCTCATCGCCGCGGTGCTCGTGCTCGTGATCCGCGCCCTCTACCGCCGTCAGCGCAGACGCGGCGAGAAGAAAAAGGAAAGCAAGTAAGCCCGTCCAGTCCCCGCCCGGGATCCGCGTGATCCCGGGCGATTTTTTTGACCGCTTTCGCCGCTTCGACATATACTGACAGCGGATCAAAAACGGGAAGGAAACGGAGATGAGAGGATGTGCATGGCAACGATGCCGTCGATGACCCAGGCGATGAAGGCCAAAAGCGCGCTGGCAGCGCGCGGGATCGAGGCGGAGGTGGTCGGGGTCGATCCCGCGCTGACGCGCGCCGGCTGCGCCTACGGGATCCGCTTCGACTGCGCCGGACGGGCGCAGGCCGAGCGGATCCTGCGCGGACGCGGGATCCGCTGGGGCGAGCTGTTCGGTGTGGAAGAGGAGGACGGCGCATGATCTACCTCGATCACGCCGCGACCTCCTGGCCGAAGCCGCCCTCCGTCGTACGGGCGGTCGCGGAATGCATGGAGGAGGCCGGCGGCAATCCGGGGCGCGGCGCGCATCCGCTGGCGATGCGCGCGGCGGAGGCGCTGTTCGCGTGCCGGGAGGCGGCGGCCTCGCTCCTCGGCGCGCCGGGGCCGGAGCACGTCGCCTTCACGATGAACGCGACCTATGCGCTGAACATGGCGATCAAGGGCGTCGCCCGCCCCGGTGATCATCTGCTGCTCGATTCGATGGCGCACAACGCGACGGCCCGGCCGGTCTTCGCGCTGGCTGCCGCCGGGGTCTCCTATGACCTGGTCGATCTGCACGGCGGGGGCGCCGCCGCCCTCGCCTCGCTTGCGGCGGCATGCCGCCGCAATACGCGCGCCGTGATCGTGACGCACGTGCCGAATATCTCCAACCGCGCCGCGCCGCTTTCGGAGATCGGCGCCTTCTGCCGCCGGCGCGGGCTCTGCCTGATCGTCGACGCCGCGCAGAGCGCGGGCGCTTTCCCCATCGATGCGGCGGGGTGGGGGATCGACGTGCTCTGCGCGCCGGGGCATAAGGGACTCTGCGGCCCGCAGGGCTGCGGGCTTCTGCTCTTCGGGCGGGATGAGTTTGCGCTCGGCCCGACGATCCTCGAGGGCGGCAGCGGCGTCCGCTCGCTGGAGCGCGGGATGCCCGACGCGCTGCCCGAGCGCTACGAGGCGGGCACGCCGCCGACGCCGGCCCTCGCGGGACTGACGGAGGGGATCCGCTTCGTGCGCGCGCACGGCGAGGCGGCGATCCTCGCACACGAGCGCGCGCTGCGGGAGACGGCGGCCGCGCCGCTGCGGCGGACGCCGCGCGTGCGCCTCTATGACGACGGCCCGGGCGCGGTGCTTCTGTTCAATATCGACGGGATGCCGTCGCCGGCGGTCGGCGAGGCGCTCGCGCAGCGCGGCATCTGCGTGCGCGCAGGCTTTCACTGTGCGCCGCTGGCGCATCGCGCGCTCGGCACCGGCGGGAGCGGCGCGGTGCGCGCCAGCTTCGGGCTGTCGAATTCGCCCGGGGACGCGCGCGCCCTTGCCGACGCGGTCAGCGAGATTGCGCGCGCCTGACGATCCGGGCGGACGCGCTTCGCGCAGAACGGCCTTCCGAACGCACAGCGGCGGGATTGCTCCCGCCGCTGTATTTTTTGATAGAAGAAAACCGGATCACCGCTACCGGGCGGACTGACGCTTTCTCATTTTCAGCCAGTTTGAAAAGCCGTACAGATCGTTGATCAGAAACACGATAAAGCACACCGTCACAGATACGTATGATGCGTCCTTTGCCGAAGCGAGCAACCATAAGACGATCAGCACGACGTCGTTTGCGGCGTAGGCGAGGGCGAAATACGGACTTCTGCGGAAGGTCAGATAGACGGCCATGAAGCTCGTCGTGACGGATACCGTGCTCGGGATTCTATTGGCCGTGCGGAAGGCGTCCAGGATAAAGAAAAACAGGGCGGTCACGATCGCCGTCAGGAAAAGCAGAAACAGGATTTCGGATAATTGCAGTCTGTTCACGGTCACTTCCGATCGTTTCCCTTCATACGGGTTTCTGATCCACGATATAAGCGCCAGCAGCGCCATCGGCATCGTCATTCCCAGATACGTGATCATTTCGCCGTAGTATGCGAAGGAATACGAAATAACGCCGTACATCAGGCTGAAAACGATCATCAGCGCCTGACCGATCGGATTTCCCTTCGCGTTGAGAATCAGGGAAGTGACGCCGATCAGCGAGGCGATGAGGGAAAGATACCCGTTCCCGCCGAACACGGCGAACGAGACCGCTATGAGCAATACGGAAAGACTCCAGAGAACGATCTCCATCGGTGAAAAATAATGCTTCATGCCATTCTCCAAAAAACAAAGCATCCGTAGCGCGTCTTCTATGACCTGACGACGCGCCGCGAATGCCTGATAACATTCCTACCCGGTGGCAGTGATTTGATTATACCATTTCAAGTGAACAAAGTCAAGGGAGGATTTGTGAAGGATCGCGCAGCGGCGGGAAAGCTCCCGCCGCTGAATTTTTTATTTTTTCGTGCCGCCGGCCCAAAAAGTCCGGTGCCTGCGGAAAACCGGAACTTCAGAGGGCAGCCAGCCTGCTTTTCAGCAGCGGGATCCCTTCCTGCATCCACCATAGATTGTCGACGCCGCCGGAGCTCATTCCGCCGTGCATAAACTGCTCGATCACGGCAAAATCCATATACCGGTCGGTCAGCGCCTTGCCCGCAAGAGACGCGTATTCCTCTTTGATCCACGCTTCCAGCTCGTCGGCGGAAAGAACGTCCATATTCTCCGCGCGTTCCTTCAGGTACTCCCAAAAGTAAGGATCGCCCCGGAAGCCCCAGCGTTTCGGCTTATCTTCAAATATTTTTGAGAGCTTCATATGCCCGTACCTTTCCGTGGCACGATTTGTCGGTGTTCCTTCTGTTTTACGCGCCGAGCAGCGTGTGCGCCGCGTCGGCCAGCAGACGCGCGTTGTCCTGCGCCGCCTCCGCCGTCGTGCCCTGCGCGAGCACGTAGACCTTGATCTTCGGTTCCGTACCGGAGGGACGGATCACGAGAAGATTCTCGTCCTCCGTCAGGTAATAGAGCACGTTGGAGATCGGCAGCCCGGTGGAGCGCGTCTCCCCCGTGCGCAGATCGGTCGCCTTGTCCGTCAGATAGTCGCGGATCTCGCGCAGCGGCTTGCCGGCGAGCGCGGCGGGCGGATTTTTGCGCAGCGAATCCATCAGCGCGGCCATGCGCGCGCTGCCGTCCACGCCGGTCATGGCGATGCTGAAGACGCTTTCGCTGAAGTGACCGTATTTTTCAAACAGCTCGTCGAGCGCGTCGCACAGCGTCATGCCGCGCGTCCGGTAGTAGGCGGCCATCTCGCAGATCAGCAGCGCGGCGACGACGGCGTCCTTGTCCCGGGCGTAGGTGCCCTTCAGGTAGCCGTAGCTCTCCTCGAAGCCGAGGAAGAACGTGCCGTGGCCGGCCTCCTCATACTTCTTGATGACCTCGCCGATGAACTTGAAGCCGGTCAGCACGTTGTAGAGCTTCACACCGTGCGCCGCGCAGACGCGCGCGGACAGCTCGCTTGTGACGATGGTCTTGACCGCGTAGGGCTCCTCGGGCATCTTGCCCGTCGCCTCATAGGCCGTGGCGATATATTCGAGCAGCAAAGCGCCCATCTGGTTGCCGGTGATGCAGCGGAAGGCGCCCGTCTTGTCGCGCGCCATCACGCCGACGCGGTCGGCGTCGGGATCGGTGGCCACGATCAGATCGCTGCCGACCTCCTCGGCCAGCGCGCGGCCGAGCACAAAGGCGTCGGGAAACTCCGGATTTGGGAAATGCACGGTGGGAAAATCGCCGTCCGGCGCCATCTGCTCGGCGACCGTGTAAAGCTTTTTCAGCCCCGCCGCACGCAGCAGATCCGGGATCAGCGTGCCGCCGGTGCCGTGCAGCGGCGTGTAAACGACGGCCATCGTGTCGGCAGCGGCGGCGATCGCGTCCGGATTGACCGCCTCCGCGAGGACGGCGGCGGTGTAGGCGCGGTCAAGGGAGGCGTCGGTTTTCTCGATGCGGCTCTCGTCGGCCGCCTCGGGGGCGGGCACGTCGCGGAAAATGTCCACCGCGGCGATCTCGGCGGAGACGATGTCGGCCTCGGCGGGCGGCAGCTGGCCGCCGTCCTCCCAGTAGACCTTGTAGCCGTTGTATTCGGCCGGGTTGTGCGAGGCGGTGATGTTGATGCCGGCCACGCAGCCGTAGTGACGGACGGCGAAGGAGAGCACCGGCGTCGGCCGCAGGGCGGAGAAGAGGATCACGCGGATGCCGTGGGCGGAGAGCACCTCGGCGGCGCGGCGGGCGAACTCGGCGGAGTGATTGCGGCTGTCGTAGCAGACGGCGCAGCCGCGCGCGGTGCCGCCGGGCGTCTTGAGGATCAGCCGCGCCAGCCCCTCCGTCGCGTGCGCGACGGTGTAGCGGTTCATGCGCGCGGAGCCAGCGCCCATGACGGAGCGCAGTCCGCCCGTGCCGAAGGCCATATAACTGCCGAAGCGCATTCTGCGCTCGCTGTCGTCGGTGACGGCGGCGACTTCTCGCCGCGTCTCCTCATCCAGCGACGGCTCATGGAGCCACCGCTCGTAGTTGGCTTGATAGTCGATCATTCACATTACCCGTTCCTTTTCATAAATTGGGGAAGCCGGTCTCAGATTGCTTCAAAGATGCCGTCCGCGTCATAACTGTCCAGAACCGAGGACAGAAAGAGAAGGAGCGGCGCGGTCGTTTGTTTCGTCACGGAGAAGCAAATGCAGAGGGAGGCCAGCTCCTCCGTGTAGGTGAGCGGCATCGTCGTCAGCCGCTCGACTGTGACGCCGCAGCCCTCCGCCGCGGCGAGGAAGGCGCCGACCGGGATTTTCTCGGGCAGAACGACGCGTACCTGCATCGATCCGCGCTCGGGTGCGCGGGGATAGATCGTGCGGCGGAGCAGGGCGAAGCGGATCGTGGCGTCGCGCTCCGGCACCGCCACCTCGCAGGTGAAGAGGATCTTCAGATCGTACTTGGCGATCAGCCGGAAGACAGACGGGAGCAGGCCGTCCTCGGAATTCTGCAGCGGCAGGATGCCGCAGCCGCAGCGTCCGTAGTAGATCTCCTCGCACACGGCGTTGAAGGAGGGCTGATACTGGGCGGACAGCGCGCCGAGCCGCGCGCAGAAGGCGTCGAAGGCGCCGTCGGAGAAGGCGTTGCGCTGATAGGCGACGTGCGTGTCGCTCGTCTCCTCCTCCGCGACGGCCGCGTCCGGCAGCCACCGCATCAAAAGCCGCGGATCGGTGATGCCGCCCGCCGCCTCCAGGCAGTAGCGGCCGAATTCCGGCGTGCAGAGCGCGCCGCCGAAGACGGCGGCGTAGGCCTCGCCGGCCCGCTCGCCGTTGTCGGTGCGCACCCAGCGGGCCAGCTCCGCGCGCTCACCCTCGGCGATCTGCGCGAGGCGGCGCGCCGGTTCGGCGATCTGGTCTGCGTTGCGCCGCAGCACGCGGAAGACGTGCTCGTCCATCTCTCAGAGCAGACCGAGCAGCTCGTAGCTGTCGGCGAGGAATTTCTTCAGCTCCTCCGCCGTCAGCTTCCGCTGGCTGAGCAGACTGAGGCCGTAGACCTGCCGCGCGAGCTTCTCGCGGCGGTCCTCGTCGGCTTCGCCGTCGATCTTGGCGATGAGCGGACTTGCGGCGTTCAGGATCAGCTTGGCCTCAAGCGGGAAGGAGCCCATGCCGTCGCCGTTCATCGAGTACATCTTCATCATGTCGTCCATGCGGCGGCTCTCCTCGGAGACGGTCAGCACGGCCGGCACGGTGCCGTCGCGCAGCGACTGCACCTCCACCGTCGTGTGCTCGCCGGCGACCTTTTTGAAGATTTCGACCGCCGTCTCCAGCTTCGGCGTCTCGCCCTCGCTCTCCTGCTTCATCGCGTCCGCCACCTCGGCGTCCACGCGGGCGAAGTGCACCCCCTCGTGCGTGCTCTCCAGCACACTGATGAACTGCGTGTCGAGGATGCGGTCGAAGAGCACGACCTCGATGCCCTCGCTCTCAAAGAGGGAAATATACTGCGACTGCGCGGTCTTGTCCGTTGCGTAGTAGACCTTGTTTTCGTGCTTTTCCTTGGCGGCCTCGAGATATTCGCCGATCGTTGAAAAGCCGCCGGCGCATTTTTCAAGCAGGATGCTGTCCTTCACCTTGTCGTAGAATTTGCGGTCGCGCAGGCAGCCGTACTCGACGAAGGTCTTCAGATCGCGCCAGAGCTTCTCATAGGCCTCGCGGTCCTGACTCATCAGCGAGTTGATCTTGTCCGCGACCTTCTTCGTGATGTGGGCGGAGATCTTTGCGACGTAGCCGCTGTTCTGCAGATAGCTGCGGGAGACGTTGAGCGGCATCTCCGGGCAGTCAAGCACGCCCTTGAGCATCAGAAGGTATTCCGGAATGACCTCCTTGATGTTGTCGGCGACGAAAACCTGGTTGTAGAAGAGTTTGACCTGCCCCTCGAGGCTCTCGTATTCGTTGGTGATCCGCGGGAAGTAAAGGATGCCCTTGAAGTTCAGCGGATAATCGGCGCGGAGATGAATGTAGAAGAGCGGATCGCGCCAGTCGCCGAAGACCTTGTGATAGAAATCCTTGTACTCCTCCTCGGTGATCTCGGAGGGCTGGCGCAGCCAGAGCGGATGCGTGTCGTTGATGGGCTTCGGCGCCTCGGGCGCCTTTTCCTCCTCGCCCTCCTTCGGCGCGGGCTTCTCGGCGCAGAGATCCTCAAAATAGATCTCCACCGGCATGAAGGCGCAGTATTTGTTCAGCACCTCCTTCAGTCGGGCCGCGTGCAGGAATTCCTCGCCCTCGTCGCTGATATGCATCACGACGGCGGTGCCGTGCGACGGCACCAGCCCGTCGAGATCGGCGGCGCCGCGCTCGAGCGTGTATTCGCCCGCCTCGTTGCAGTCCCAGCGGATCAGCTCCTCGCCGGTGTAGGAGCGGCTGAACACCTCGACGCGCTCGCTGACCATGAAGGAGGAGTAAAAGCCGAGGCCGAAGTGGCCGATGATGCCGGATTCGGCGGCGGTGTCGGCGTTTTCGTATTTCTCGATGAAATCGAGCGCACCGGAGAGGGCGATCTGGCACAGATACTTCTGCAGCTCGTCGGCGGTCATGCCGATGCCGGTGTCGGTGACGGTGATCGTCTTTTCATCGGCGTTGAGCAGCACGCGGATGCGCGCGTCCGACAGATCGACGTCCTTCGCCTCGCCGAGCGAGGCGAGGCGGCGCAGCTTCGTTACCGCGTCGCAGGCGTTGGAGACGATCTCGCGCAGAAAGATCTCCTTCTCGGAATACAGCCATTTCTTGATGACCGGGAAAATGTGTTCGACCTCGACGGAGATCCCGCCGCGGTTCGTGGTTTCTTCAGACATGGAAAAAGACTCCCTTCATAAAATGAAAAGAGGGAAGGAGCCGCCCGGAAGCGGCGATCCCTGTAACTGTATTATTATACCGCAGGCGAGGGAAAAAGTCAACACGGAGGCGCAGATTCCGTCCCCTGCCCCGCCGGCTGGAGACACTGTTTTCTATTTATTCAAAAAACATGGGCGGATTCTTCATGTTTTCCTGTTATACTGATAACAGCAAAACCACGAAGGAGGAGAAAACGAATGAAACTGAAAGCCGTAATCCTGGCGGCGACCGCTGTCGCGGCCATTGCCGCCGTTGCCTTTGCGCTGGACGAACAGCTGCGCCGAAAACTGCTGAAGATCACCGACGAGGAAAACCCGGAGGAGGGGCTGGAGCCGCTGGAGAAGCTTGATCTGGACGGCGACGGCAAGATCGATACCGTGAACTACGACACGACCGGCGACGGCCAGGCCGACACCGTGCTGATGGACAGCGACGGCAACGGCAAGGTCGATACCGTGCTGATGGATACCGACGGCGACGGCGCGCCCGATACCGCCGTGGACGTCGAGGAGACCGAGGATATCGAGAAGAAATAAAAGGAAGGCCCGGACCGCACCGAATGGAACGGTCCGGGCCTTTTCCGCCTGTCGGAAAAAACAGAAGGGGAGGAGAAAAGTGACAAAAGATATACGAATGTACCGCGCCGTATCCCTTTGCTTCGCAGCGCTGACGCTGTTTCTCTGCCTCAGCGGATGCGGCGGCAGCGCAGGCAGCCGACAAAAGGTCCTCGAGATCTTCGAGCGGTATCACGATCAGATCGCACAGGCAGCGGCGAGCGGCGATTATGAGACGCTGCGGAAGAACACGCCGGTGCGGCAGGTCGAGGCGCAAGATGACGGAAATACCGTTCGCTTTTTCTGCACGGGCGCCGGTCTCGGCTCCGCGACCTCATATTACGGTGTGCTCTGGCTGGCAGACGACGACCCGCTGCGCTATTTTTCCGGATGGGACGGAGAGGTCACCGCGGAGGAGGACGGATGGCTGTGGCGCGAGCGCGGGGGAGACAACATGTTCCGCCTGGAAAAGCTCGAGGACTGCTTCTATTTCTTTGAAGAACACTACTAAAACGCTGCAGGCGGGAGGATTTCCTCCCGCCTGCTTTCCGTTCGATTTTCTTTCCGCCGGGGATTCCGAGAGTTACAGCGCGGGCAGAATCTCGCGCTCGAAGGCGTCGATCCAGGCGTCCGCGATGAGCTGGTGGCCGGCGGGCGTCGGATGGACGCCGTCGCCCAGCCAGTAGGAGGCCGGCTGCGTCAGCGCCGCCTCGCTCAGCCTCTTCTGCAGCGGCAGGAAGACCAGCCCGAGCTCGTCCGCGAGCGCTTTGGTGATCTCGGCGCGGCGGGCGGTCTCCGTCTCGAAATACTCCCAGTTTCCGTCGGTCGCGCCGCCGCGCAGCACGAACGGCTCCATCAGCAGAATCTTCATTTTCGGGAAGCGCGCGAGCGTGTCCCGGAGCAGCATGCGGTAGACCGTCTCAAAGCGATCCGCCTCCACGCCGTTCTGGTGGCTGACTTCGTGCCAGACGTCGTTGACGCCGATGAGGATGCTGAGCACGTCCGGCGTGTGGTTCCAGAAATCGCATTTGACGCGCGCGTAGAGATCGACGACGCGGTTGCCGCTGATGCCGAGGTTTTCAAACTCGAAGCGGCCGGGGTATTTCAGCCCGAGACGCGCGCCGACGAGCAGCGGATAGCCCATGCCGAGGGAATAGCTGGTGTTGCGGTTGCGGCCGACGTCGGTGATCGAGTCGCCCTGAAAGAGGATTTTCATAGCAGTACTTCCTTTCGGAAAAATTGGATCAGATTTCTTCGCCGGGCAGGGGCTGCGGCGTGACGCTCGGTCCGTCGACGACGAGCCGGTCATATCCGGCGGCCGGATCGGGCACGAAACGCGCGCGGTCGATGCACGTCATGCGCTGCCCCATGCGTCCGGGTGCCTCGTGCGTGTGATAGACGCAGAGGAGCGTTCTGCCGTCCGCGGCCAGCGCGAAGGAGTGGTGGCCGGGGCCGTCCACGGCCTCGGTGCGGTGCAGGATCGGATTGTACGGCACGCGCTCGAACGGCCCGTCGGGCGCGTCGGAGACGGCGCAGCCGACGGCGTAGTGGGGCGAGCGCGTGTGATTGGCGGAGTAGGTGAGATAGTATTTGCCGCCGTGCCGGAGCACGAACGGCCCCTCGGCGACAAGGCAGTCCCGCGTCTCCCATTCCGTCTCCGCGCGCAGAAGCAGCCGCGCGCTTTCTTCCTCGACGGCGTGCAGATCCGGCGTCATGCGCGCGCACCAGATCACGTTGCCGCCGCCGAGCCGGACGTAGTAGAGCCAGACCGTGCCGTCGCCATCGGTGAAGAAGTGGCCGTCGATGGCGCGATAGGGAAGGAGCCATTCCTTCTTCGTCTGGCGGAAGGGGCCGAGCGGCGAGTCCGCCTCGGCGACGGCCAGATGCTCCTCGGCCACGTAGACCATATAGAAGTGTCCGCCGCGCTCAAGGATCTCCGGCGCCCAGAAGCCGTGCGCGCCGATCACACCGTCTCCGGCGGTGAGGCAGAGCCCGCGGTCCTCCCAGACCGTCAGATCGCGCGAGGTGTGGACGCGGAAGCCGTCCGGGGCGTTCGTGCCGTAGAGATAATAGACGCCGTCCCGGCAAAGCAGAAACGGATCTGCTCCGGGAAGCAGCGGGTTCCGATAGGTGTGCGCCACGGCGTCCTCCTTACGTTCTCAGACGGAAATCGATTTCATAGGTGCGGCCGGCGGTGTCGGTGATCGTCACAAGGCCCGAGCCGTATTCGCTCTTTACGTAGGGTGCGTCGTAGAGCAGCGCCGGGGCGAGATCGACGACCTCGCCGCCGATCGTCGGCAGAATCTCCTTTTTACCGCTCAGCGTCAGCGTTGTGCCGTCGAGCGAGGTGAACGAGGTCAGACGGGTGCCCGAATCGTAGGAGAAATCGCACGCCAGCACCGCCGCGGCGAAATCGTCCAGCGAGGCGTAGTCCGCGGCCTGCGCGCACTGCACGACGGCGGTGCGGATCTTGTCCCGGAAGCCGTAGAGCACGCCGCCGTTGTAGGACGCCTTGACGACGACGGGCGCGTCGTGCGCGCTGCGCACGGCGGCGTAGGCGCCGGTGCCCGGGTCCTGCAGAAGCAGCCAGCCGTCCCGCTCCACGAGATTTTTGGCGAGGGCGGAGGAGAGATAGAGGCAGAACTCGCTCGTCCCCGTTGCCTCCGGCTGCCAGGCGACGATCATCGCCGAGCCGGCGCTGACGGCGTTCATCTCCGCGTAGCCCGTCGTATCGTCCGAGGCGCCGGTGAAGAAGAGGCGGTGGTCGAAGTCGCCCGCGATTTTGCCGCTGAAGACGACGCCCATCCATTTGTTCTGCGTGTGCAGCTGGGAGTAGACGCCCGCGCGGTCGATGGTCATCGTGCCGAGCACGTAGTCCTTCGTCACGTAGGTCGTCTTGAGGGCGTAGCCCGGATTGGTGAAGACGTGGATGAAGCGGCCGGCGGCGGGCGAGGTGCGCGTGCTGGCCGCGGGCAGCGCGACGGTGAAGGTGTAGGGCAGCTCCCGCTCGCCGCACGCGAGATCGAAGAGCACGTCCGGCGGACGGTAGCCGCTGGCGGCGGCGGAGAGCATCGCGGGATGGAGCGTGATGGCGCTGCCGCCGTTCTGGACGTTGAAATAGAGCGCCAGGTAGCGCACGGAGGCGTCCTGCAGCGGGCGGATGGAATAGTTGCCCTTGTAGGTGCGGTTTTTCGCGCCGCCGCGCACGTAGGCGGAGGTCTCGAGCACCGCCTCGGTCAGAAGTGCGTCGAGGGCGCAGCCCGCGAGCCGCGAGACCTCCTCGTCGCCGGAGAAATCGTAGAGCCCGAGCAGGGAATCGACGGTATATTTCAGATAGGTGGGCGAGCCGCTCTCGGCGCTGATGCCGTAGCGGCCGCGGATCGAGAGATAGCGCGCGAGATAACCGCACCATGCGTCGTAGTGCTCGCGGACGGTCGCGCCGTCGGCGAGCGTTTCCTCGCCGCGGCCCTCCTCGATCAGCAGGCGGGCGCCGAGCAGGAACGAGGCGCGCTGGACGATGTGGTGGTTTTCGCTGTCGCGGATGATATAGCCGTCCTCGCCGGTCGCTTCCTCTGTTTCGGCGAGGTGGGAGGAGAGGGTCAGGTGCTTGAGGAAGTAGTCGGAGGCGGCCTCCCTCGCTTCGGCGCTGAGCTGGTCGCGGTAGCCGAAGTAGGAGCGGAGCAGCAGATTCATGCAGAAATAGGAATCAAACAGCAGATTCACGTCGCTGTCCGCGGGCGGATAGGCGGCGCAGGCGGCGGCGAGACGGGCGGAGGCGAGCTCGCCCTTGCCGCCCTGCGTCAGGAGCACGAGAACGTTGGCAAAGTCGCCCCACGCCGTGCCCAGCTTATCAGAAGGATTGGTGAAGTATCGTTTCAGCGCGGCCGCCTTGCGCGTTTCGAGCGAATCGGCGGCGGCCTTGGCCGCGCCGGTCAGCGGCGCAGGCGCAGCTGTCTCTGTCGCCGCTGTCTCCGCCGCCGTCATCTCCGGCGCCGCGGTCGTTTCCGCCGCCGTTGATTCCGTCCCGGCGGAGACGGATTCTCCGGGGCCGGCCGGCGCGCAGCCGCCGAGCAGCGCGGCGAGCAGCAGCCAGGCGATGATCTTTTTGTTCATATAATCAGCCTTTCCGTACGGCGCCCGGTCCGGCCGGCGCCGCATCGTCCATATTATAGCACAATCCGTCCGGCATTGCAATCGGACCCGGAAAATCAGCCGCTATGGCTTTCTTCCGCAATTTTATGCGATTTTTCCGCGTCTGTCGGACGATCATTGTATTCAAAATGAACGCATGATATAATAGCGGCAGAAAAGCGAAAAACTATGGAGGATATTATGAGAATTATGAAATGCGCCATTATGCGCGCCCTTCTGCCGCTCGCGCTCCTTTTGCCGCTGGCGGGGTGCGGAACGGATCAGCGGGAGCCGAACGGTGTGGGGACGGAAGAGGGGACGCGCCCCCTGGCTTCTTCGATCGAGACGACGGCTGCACCGGAAACCGAGCCTGCGGAGAGCCGCCGCACGCCGGCTGCCGAGGCGTTCATTCTGGCTGACGGCAGCGAGGCTCATCCCTACGAAGCGATCGGTCTGACGGCAGACGCCGGACAGAACGTCTCTGAGGAAGACGGCGCGCTCGCTTTGTGGGCCTCGCCGAAGGAAAATCCCCTGCGCCTCGGCGGACTGCCCTCCGACGCGGGCGGCTACCTGTGGCTTGATCTCGATCTCTACATCGGCACGCGCCTTAAGGAGGATGCGATCCTCCGCATTGTCTGCGACGACGGATCGTATTTCTGGAAATCTGTCACTTTGAACGGCAGTGGCTGGGAAAATATCTCCCTCCGCCTCTCGGACGGCTTTTGCGAGGGCGAGCCCTCCTTTGACAACGCCGAGTTCATTGAGCTGTCGCTGGAGAATGTCAGCGGAAAAGTAAAGGATTTTTATCTCCGCTCGGCCGTGCTGCGGCCGGATGAGACGGCGCGCGCAGACGATCCGGATCGCTTTGAGGCCATCGCCGACCGCTTTGCCTATGTGCGCTTCGGTGGGGAGAAGACGGAGTACAACGAAAAGGCGGTCCGGCTGATCGACCGGGACTGCAAGAGCGTGCGCGCCTCGATCCGCCGTACCGGCAAGGGCGACCCGTTCGGGAGCGGCATGGGCTATTCCTCCTCCACGATGTCGAATCTCTACTCCAGAATCTGCACCATGGCGACCGCCTACGGCGCGCCGGCATCGGAGTACTATCATGATCCTTCGCTCAAGGAGGATATTATCTACTGCCTCGATTATATGTATGATACCTACTACGGCCGGCCCGTGGGCGGAAAGGTGGGCGGAAACTGGCACGACAGCTTTGTCAATTCTCCTGCCAGTCTGACGACGATCCTGCTCGCGCTGCGCGACGATCTGACGCCGGAGCAGATCACGCACTATCTCGATTATATGGATATCATCGATCGGGCGCCCACGTATTCCTCCGCGAACATGATTGACATCGCCTATTCCGTTTTCGTCTCCTGCGTGCTGCAAAAACAGGAGGCGCGGCTGAACACCGCCAAAAAGATTCTTGAAAGAGAAGTGTTCCGCGTGGTGAAGAACAGCGACGGTGTGTACAGCGACGGCTCCTTCCTGTTCCATACCAATACGCCCTACACGACCGGCTACGGCGGCAGCCTGCTCGATCTTTTGTCCATTGAGATGTACGCGCTGCACGGCAGTGATTTCGCTTTTTCCGAGGAGGACGTGGCGATGCAGGTCGGCTGGATCTATAACGTGTTTCAGCCGGTGCTCTTCCGCGGCGCGGCGATGAGCGCGACCAGCGGCCGCATCATTCATTCGGACGCCAGCGAGAATACGCGCGCCGTCTGTGTGATCACCGGTATGGCGCGCATCGCGGAGTACGCACCCGAGGCGGACCGTGCCCGGATCCGCTCGCTTCTGAAGTACTATCTCTCCGCCAATACCTATGATTTCAAGAGCGTGGTATCGCTGAGCACGCTCGATTTCCTGACCTCTCTGGAGACGGACGACGCCGTTGTTGCCGCCGAGCCGGAGGTCAGCGCCAAGGTCTACTCCCACATGGCGCGCGTGACCGTGCACAACGGTCCCTTTGCCGCCATGCTCTCCATGTACTCGCCGACCGTCGCCAATTATGAGGCGTTTCTTCCCGGCTTCAACACGAACGGCTGGTATACCGGCGCGGGGATGCTGTATGTTTACGCCGACTCCACGTCGCAGTACGACCAGAACTATCACCACTATGCGAATCACTATCGTCTGCCGGGAACGACGGTCGATACCCGCGCACGCAGCGAGGCCAACAATACGCCGAGCTTCAACAAATCCGCGTTTGTCGGCGGCGCAGCGCTGGATTCCTATGCAGCGGCAGCGATCGACTATGACGACAACAACACCGACTTCCGCTCCGATCTGAAGGCGAAGAAATCCTACTTTTTCTTCGACGACGAATATGTGATGCTCGGTGCGGGCGTGACCAGCACCCGTGACAACGGCGTAATCACAACGGTAGAGAATCACAAGCTGACGGGCAAGGGCGATGGGCTCTATCTGAACGGCGCAGACGAGGCGGTCAGCGCCTCAAAGGATACCGTCGTCGAAAACGTCGCCTACGCAAACATCCCGTCGTTTGGCGGCATGGTCTTCCCGGAAAAGCAGACGCTGACCGTTCACACCGTGACGAGGGTGGCGAAGTTTGCCGAGATCTTCTTCGATCACGGAAAGAATCCGAAGGACGACACCTATTCCTATATTCTTCTGCCGCTCGCGGACGCGGAAAAAACGGCGGCCTACGCCGCCGCGCCCGATGCGGAGATCCTCGTGAACACGCCGGCGCTGCAGGCGGTGCGCGAAGGGAAGCTCCGCCTCACCTCCGCCGTTTTCTGGAAAGCCGGGACGCTGGAGGACGTGACGACCGATTTTGCCTGTGTGCTGATGCGCAAAGAGGAGGAGGGCGCGCAGCGCTTCTCCGTGTGCGATCCGACGATGAAGCTGAAGGCCGGCAAAACGATCGTACTCGACGGCGTTTATACGCTCTCCGATGCGCCTGCGTGCGTGAAGGCCGCCTCCGCGGACGGCCGCACGACGGTCACGATCGATTTCACCGGCGCGGACGGCGCCTCGATCTGCTTTACGCTCACACGTTGAAAAAAAATATTTTCACCGATGTCTTGCATTTCTTGCGGATTGTGATATAATCATGAGGCAATCCATCGCCGTCGGACGAAAGGAATCATCTGCTTCATGACGCGAGACCTCACCGAGGGGAAGGAACTTCCTCTCATCCTCACCTTTATGCTGCCGCTGCTGCTCGGCATGCTGTTTCAGCAGTTCTACAACGTGACCGACTCGATCATCGTCGGCCACTATCTCGGCAAGGGGGCCCTGGCCGCCACCGGCTCCACCGGCTCGATCGTCTTTCTGATCGTCGGCTTCGCCAACGGCCTCTCAAGCGGCTTCGCCATCCCGGTCTCGCAGCGCTTCGGCGCGCGCGACGAGACGAATCTGCGCCGCTTCGCCGGCAGCTCGCTGCTTCTCAGCGCCCTCTTCGCCGTCGTTCTGACGACGCTGTCCGTCGTCTTCTGCCGCCGGATCCTTACGGTGATGCGCACGCCCGCCGACATCATCGACGACGCCTACGCCTATCTGGTCGTGATCCTCGCCGGCATCCCGGCCACGATCTACTACAATCTGCTCTCCGGCTTCATCCGTGCGCTCGGCGACAGCCGCACGCCGGTCGTGATCCTGGCGATCTCCAGCGTCATCAACATCGTCTCCACCGCCGCGCTCGTCTTTCTGACGCCGATCGGCGTCGCCGGCGCGGCGATCGCCACGGTGCTCTCGCAGATCGTCTCCTGCATTCTCTCCTGGAGCCATATCCGGCGGCGCCTGCCGCTGCTCCGCCTCACGCGCGCCGATCTGCGCCCGACGCCGCTTCACCTGAATGGGCTTCTGCGCAACGGCGTGCCGATGGGGCTGCAGTATTCGATCACCGCCATCGGCACGGTGGTGCTTCAGGCGGCCGTCAATTCGCTCGGCTCGGACGCGGTGGCCTCCGCCACGGCGGCCGGCAAGGTCGGCGTCTTTTTCACCTGCGTCTTTGAGGCGCTCGGCTCCACGATGGCGACCTGGGGCGGGCAGCACGTCGGCGCCGGCAAGATCCTCCGCATCCGTTCCGGCGTGCGGATCTGCCTCGGCATCGGCTTCGTATATTCTGTCGTCTGCGTCGTGCTGTTCTGGCTGTGGGGCGAGACGCTTTCCGCGCTTTTTATTGACGTCGGCGAGACGGCGGTGCTGCGCGACGCGCGGCGCATGCTGCTCGCCAACTCGGTCTGTTATCCGCTCCTGACGCTCGTCAACGTCGTGCGCTTTATGATCCAGGGCATGGGCTTCGGCCGGCTCGCCATGATCGCCGGGCTGATGGAGATGGTGGCGCGCACGGCGGTCGGCTTTGCGCTGGTGCCGGCCATCGGCTTCCTCGGCGCCTGCTTTGCCAGCCCCGCCGCCTGGATCATGGCCGATCTCTTTCTCATCCCCGCCTATTTCCGCTGCTATCGCACGCTCGAGAAGATCCTGCCGCCCGCGGCAGCCTAATCATACGGCAAAAGGGATCCCCGCCGGTATTCCGGCGGGGATCCCTTTCTCTGCCTGGGGGCTTACAGGCCGCGCGCGGCCTGTCGGAAGGCGCGCGGCGTGATGTGCGCGTGCGTGGAGAAGACGCGGGAGAAATGGCTGGCGTCGCAGAACGCGAGCGACTGCGCGATCTCGGAGAGCGGCAGCTCGGTTTCGGCGAGCAGCGCCTTGGCGCGCCGGATCTTTTCGCTGATGATGTAGTTGTGCAGCGACATGCCGGTGTACTGCGTGACGATCCGGTTCATGTAATACGGATGGTAGTTGAGCGCCGAGGAAAGCTCCCGCCCGGACAGACGCCGGTGCAGATTGGCTTCCACAAATTCCTCGATGCGGGCGAAGGTCAGGGAGACGTGCGCCGAGGCGGTGTGCCGCAGCTGTCGGACCGTCTCGACGAGCAGATAGCGCGTCAGCGCGCGGATGGCGCAGGGGGACATGCCGTCCGGCGTCTGGAATTCGCGGTAGAGCGCGAGCATGGCGGAGGTGATCTCGTCGCTGGCCGCGACGGTGAAGGGCGCGGAAAATTCCGGCGCGTCCGTGAAGCGCGGCGGCTCCTCACCGCCGCTGTCCGTGTCGCCGCGGTGCGGGATCGTGCTGAGAAAGACCTCGCTGAATTCCTCGCTGCCGGCCCGTCCCGGCATGAAATCGAAGAACAGATTGTGCGAGGCGTAGTTCGTGTCGAGAAATTCCGTGCTGTAGACGGCGGCTGGCGGCAGATAGACCAGCGAGCCGGCGCCGACGCGGAAGGCGTCGTCCTCAAAAAGGAAGCGCACGTCGCCTGTGTCCACGCGGATCAGGCGCGCGGTGCGGGCGACTTTGTTCATGTGATTTTCCCGTCGGGACGAGATCGGCTGAACGTGCATTTTCCAAACGGCGTATGCGACGGGGTCGGTGCGGCAGAACTCAGCGGGCAGCAGCATGGCGGTACCTCACGGCGCTTTCATTTGTACAAAAAATACGGACGCCTCCGGTCTCGTGCCGGTCGGGCGGCAAATTGGATATTTTGTCTGTTATTGAAATTATATCACATTGCAGTGACAAATGAAATAGGTTTTTCAATAAGATTTGATTTATACCAAATCCGGTTTGATTCGTATATTGCCAACGCACTTCTGCGGCGATATAATGGTAGCACCCAGTCTAAAAAAAAGAAAGGTTTTACAAAGCAATGAAATCCATCAAAGCAATCCGTACCCTGGCCGCGGCGCTTGCGCTTTTGCTGCTCATCCCGCTGGCCGCCTGCTCCTCCGGCGGCGAGCCCGACACGACGACCGCGCCGTCTGTCACGACGCCGGCTCCGGCGGAGACCACCGCGCCCGAAACGGTGGACGATACGCCGAAGCTTGCCTTTGAGGCGCAGGATTACCACGGCGCCGCCTTTCACATTCTGACCTGCGTCGAGGCGGATTATGAGTACCGTGCCGACGAGCAGACCGGCGAGCGCGTCAACGACGCGATCTACGACCGCAACGCTGCCGCCGAGGAGTACCTGAACATCGATCTCGACGTGATCTATGAGTCCGGCTCCTGGTCCAACCGCGCCACCTACAACAACATCATCACCCAGTCCATCCAGGCGGGCGACAACGCCTACGACTACGTGACCGGCATGATCTCCTGCATTATGCCGATCGCCTCCGCGCAGATGTTCGTCAACCTCTTCGAGCTGCCGAATCTCGATATGGACAGCCCGTGGTGGGTCTCCTCCATGCAGGATGAGCTGGCCCTGAACGGCAAGCTCTTCGGCATCATCGGCGACGTCTCGCTCTCTATGTACAAGGGCCTTTCCGTCTTCTTCTTCAACCAGAAGCTGGTCGGGGATTATCAGCTCGAGGATCCCTATGAGCTGGTCCGCAGCGGAGCGTGGACGGTGGACAAGATGATCGAGATGACGACCGCTTCCGCCGACGATCTCGACGGCGACGGCAAGTGGACGGTCGGCACCGACCGCTACGGTGCGATGCTGTACGAGCTGGTCTGGCGCTCGCTGAACGCCGCCCTCGACGTCCATCCGATCCATATCGACGAGACCGGCATGCCGGTCGTGGACGATCTGGACGAGCGGGCGATCAACGTGATCGAGAAGCTGACGACGTATCTCCACAGCGGCGACAGCATCTGGATCCAGGACAAGGACGAGCCGGCGCGCACCTCCTTCATCGCCGATCTTGCCACGTTCTACCTCGGCAAGCTCTCCGAGATGGAGAAGATGGCCGATATGGAGTCCGACTTCGGCATTATCCCGATGCCTAAGTACGATGAGAATCAGGCGGCGTACTACACGCAGGTCGCCACCGCCACGCAGATCATTTTCGTTCCGGTGACGACGGGCGACGCCGCGATGACCGGCCACGTGCTGGAGACGCTCTCCTACCTGACGTGGCGGGACGTCGTCGCGCAGTACTATGAGACCTCGCTGCAGCAGCGCTACAGCCGCGACCGCGCCACCGCCGAGATGCTGGACATCATCCGCGCCGGCGCCGTGAACGGCTTCGATTATACGTACTCCACCGCCATCGCCGGCGATCCGTGGGTCAACAAGATCGTCAGCCAGTACTCCTGGCAGTCGATCGCGCCCGCCTCCGCCTATGCGGCGCAGAAGAAGGTCTGGGAGGCCAACATCGAAAAGATTCTCGAAAGCTACAAGGACGCTGAGACCTGAGAGGAGAAGCATATGCAGTATCAGTGGAAGCCGCGCGCAGTCGAACTGCACGACGGATATGATGTGATCGTCGTCGGCGGCGGCCCCGCCGGCGTGACGGCGGCCGTCTCCGCCGCCCGCGAGGGCGCAAAGACCCTCCTTATCGAGGCGACCGGCGCCCTCGGCGGCATGAGCACGATGGGGCTGGTGCCCGCCTGGTGCCCGTTCTCCGACAAGGAGAAGATCATCTACCGCGGCCTGGCTGAGCGCATCTTCAAGGAAGGGAAGCGGCAGATGCCGCATCTCGATCCGGGCTCGCTCAACTGGGTGCCGATCGACCCGGAGATCATGAAGGTGATCTATGACGATTTGTGCGCCGAGTTCGGCGTCGAGGTGCTCTTCGGCACCGTGCTGAGCGACGCGGAGGCGGAGGACGGACAGGTGCGCACGCTGCTGGTGACGAACAAGGCGGGGCTCGGCGCCTACCGCGCGAAGCTCTACGTCGACTGCACCGGCGACGCGGATCTGTGCGCCATGGCCGGCGCGCCGTTCCATCTCGGCGACGACGACCCCGATTATCCGCTGCAGGCCTCGACGCTGTGCTTCTCGCTCGGCGGCGTCAACGACGAGCAGTACGTGCACGGCGTGCGGCTGCACAATTCCAATCCGGCTTCGCCGATCCATCAGATCATGGCATCGCCGAAATACCCCTACGTCACCGACGCGCATTTCTGCAACGCGCACATCGAGCCGGGCGCCGTCGGCTTCAACGCCGGCCACATCGCCGAGCTGAAGTGCGGCCTCGATCCGGCCGAGCTTTCCGCCGCCTACGCGATCGGCCGCAAGAAGGCGCAGGACGTGCTGCGCGGTCTGAAGGATACCTATCCGGAGGCGTTCGGTCATGCGTTCGTGATGCAGACCGCGCCGCTGATGGGCATCCGCGAGACGCGCCGCATCGTCGGCGACTACACGCTGACGCGCGAGGATTATATCGCGCGCCGCACCTTCCCGGACGAGATCGCGCGCAACAGCTACTATCTCGACATCCACGGCAAAACGAAGCCGAAGCCGGGCGAGGCGGAGCTTGCGGGCGAGGCGCGCAACGCGCGCTACGGCGCGGGCGAATCCCACGGGATCCCCTACCGCTGCCTGACGCCGCAGGGATTTTCAAACCTGCTCGTCGCCGGCCGCTCGATCTCCTGCGAGCGGATCATGCTGGGCTCCGTCCGCGTGATGCCGAACTGCCTGACGACCGGTGAAGCCGCCGGCCTGGCCGCCGCGCTCTGCGCGCAGGACGGCCGCAGCGTGCACGCGGTCGACACGGACGATCTCCGCCGCCGCCTGCGCGAGTACGGCGCCTATTTCCTGTGAAAAAATCGGGCGGAACGTCTTGTTCCGCCCCGGGTTTATGAAAAGGAGGAAGGATTATGGAAGCAATGACCAAAAGAGAACGCGCCGTCGCCGCCTTTGAGGGACGGGAGGTCGACCATGTGCCGGTATGCATGTGGCAGCATGTGCCGAACCGCTACTGGAAAGACCCGGACAGCTTTGCGGATTATCAGGTGCGCACCTTTCATGAGACGGGCGTGGATTTCATGAAGCTGTCGGCGGACGGGTACTTCGGCTGGGGTTCTCCGCAGATGGCGGACGTCAAATGCGTGAAGGATCTCTATTCCCTTGAGCCACTGGGTCCCTCCTGCCGCTACATCCGCGGACAGGTTGAGCGCACGGAGAAGGTCATCCGCGGGCTGAATCACGAATGCCTTGCGGTGTATCTGATTTTTGTCCCGCTGTCCTGCCTGCGGCTCCGCATCGGCTATCCGACGATGATGCAGTGGATCCGCGAGGATCCCGAAGCGGTCATGTACGCCTGCCGGGTCATCGCGGAGGACCAGAAGGCGCTGGTGCGCGGGATTCTCTGCGAGGCGGGCGCCGACGGGATCTTTTACAGCGTGCAGAACGGCGAGACCAACCGCTTCACGGAACAGGAATACCGGGATTGGGTCGCGCCGAGCGACAGGGACGTGCTGGATTACGCGAATACGCTGAGCCAGAAGAACGCGATCCACTTCTGCGCATGGGAGGGCGTCCCCAACCGTCTCTCCTCCTGGAAGGATTACAAGGCCGCCGTCGTCAGCTGGTCGAGAGCCATGGATCTCATGGATATTCAGGCGGCGAAAAAGCAGTTCGGCTGCACGGTCTGGGGCGGCTTTGACATCCGTAAGGGATCGCTGATCTACACAGGCACCCGCGAGGAGATCGAGGCGGAGGTCGCCGCGCTCATCGCGGCGGGCGGCAGGACCGGCTACATCCTCGGCGCGGACTGCAGCCTCGGCGGCGATCTGAATCCGGAACGGATCCGCTGGGCGGTCGAAGCGGCGAGAAAGCTCTGACGGAGCGGCGCAAAAGGACATACAGAAAAAGCACGGGATTTACTCCCGCGCTTTTTTATCGTTTTTATTTGTTTCCTCATCCCGCAGAAGATCCGCGAGCGTGATGCCGTCGAGATACTCACGCACCACGCGGTAGAGTCCCTCCCAGACGGGCAGCGTCGGACAGTCCGCCGCGCGCGCGCAGAGATTCACCTCCGTGTCGAGACAGGCAACGGGGGAGAGGGTCCCCTCCGTCAGACGAAGAATCTCACCGACGGTGCACGCCTCGGGCGCGCGGGCCAGCCGGTAGCCGCCCTGCGGCCCGCGCACGGTGCGCAGCATGCCGGAGGCGCTGAGCAGCGGCACGATCTGCTCCAGGTATTTGCGCGAGACGTTCTGCCGCTCGGCGATCTCGCCGAGCGAGACGCAGCCGCCGCCCTGGTGCGCGGCCAGATCGAGCAGCATCCGCACCGCGTAGCGTCCCTTGGTGGAAATCTTCACGGCGCGCTCACCCCGCTTGTACGCCGGATCAGATCGCGGATGACCTCGCCGGCGAGGATCAGTCCGGCAGCCGACGGCACGAAGGCCACGCTGCCGGGAATCTGCCGCTTGTGCGGCGGCGCGTCCTCGCCGCTCTCTCCGATCGGCGAGCGCGGCGTCTCGCGCGAGCAGACGACCTTCAGATGCTTTACGCCGCGCCGCTTCAGCTCATAACGCATCACGCGCGCCAGCGGGCAGACGGAGGTCTTATAGATATCCGTCACCTCGAAGGCGGTCGGATCGAGCTTGTTGCCGGCGCCCATCGAGCTGATGATCGGCGTGCCGGCCGCGCCGGCCTGCATCACGAGGCCGATCTTGCCGCTGACGGTATCGATCGCGTCGATCACGTAGTCATACTTTGTGAAATCGAACTGCGCGGACGTCTCGTCGCAGTAGAACGTCCGGTGAACGGTGACGGCGGCGTCCGGATTGATATCGGCGATGCGCGCGGCGGCCACGTCCACCTTGTAGAGGCCGACGGTGGAGCGCAGCGCGATGATCTGCCGGTTGAGATTGGTCAGGCTGACCGTATCGGAATCGATGAGATCAAGCGCACCGACGCCGGAGCGGGCAAGCGCCTCCACGGCGTAGCCGCCGACGCCGCCGACGCCGAAAACGGCGACGCGCGAGGCGGCCAGTATATCCATGGCGTCGTGCCCGAGAAGCAGCTCGGTACGGGAAAAGGGAGTGGGCATGAAAATCTCCTGTGCGGTCGGAATGGGGCGCCGGAGCGCCCGGTTTTTCTTTATTATACCCGCCGCCGCCGATTCTGTCAAGCGGCGCCAGAAAAAAGCGCAGTAAATACAGCGAATTAGTAGGAAAATATGATAATACAGACGCCCGGCCGCCGCCTCCGCCGCGGCGCGCGCCCTTCGCGCCCCCCCGGCGCTTCGGATCCGCGGAGGAGATTGGGAAAATCTTGCAGAATCATGCACAATCTTCACGCCGTTCATGACAATGTCACAATTCGGTGGTATAATTCAAAATATCCGCGGTTCCGCGCGGCTTCTTTTGCGATTTTTCCAAAACATACAGACCGAAACGAGGAAGCATGAGCCATGTTTGACAAGCTGACCGCCGTGTGCAGAGCGTTCCGCCTGAAGGGGCAGTTTTACGCCTACGAAACGATCAAGAACGGCAACATCAACTCCACCTACAAGGTGACCTTCCGGGAGGATAGCGGCACGCTGAAATCCTACGTCGTCCAGAAGATCAATACCGTGGTCTTCCGCAATCCGGAGGAGATCATGGAGAACATCGACCGCGTCACCACCCACATGCACGAGCACTATCCGCGTGAGACGACCGTGCATTTCCATCACACCGCCGAGGGGAAGAATTTCCTCTACGATGAGGACGGCTCCTTCTGGCGCGTAATGAACTACGTCGATTCCATCACCTTCGACACCTGCGACGATCCGGCTGTCATCTCCGCCACCGGCGAGGCCTTCGGCCGCTTCCAGATGCAGTTGTCCGATTTCGACGGCTCGCTGCTCCACGAGACCATCCCGGATTTCCACAACACGCACAAGCGGCTTGACAAGCTGTTCGACGACGTGGCGGAGAACCGGCTCGGCCGCAACAAGGACGCCATGGCGGAGATCGAGTACATCTCCTCCGTCCGCTACAAGGCCGGCCAGCTCAGCGAGCTGTACTCGAACGGGTGCTTCCCGGTGCGCGTGACCCACAACGACACCAAGTCCAACAACGTCCTCTTCGACCGTATCACCAAGCGGCCGATCGTCGTCATCGACCTCGACACCGTCATGCCCGGCATGTCGGTCTACGACTTCGGCGACGCGGTGCGCTTTATCTGCAATACCGCCGCGGAGGATGAGCCGGACGTCCGCCGCGTCTATTTTGACACCTACAAATTCCGCGCCTTCTGCCACGGCTACCTCGGCGCGGTGCGCGGCGCGCTCACGCAGCAGGAGATCGACAATCTGGTGCTGGCGACCTTCTCCATCACGGTGGAGCTCGCCTCCCGTTTCCTTGACGACTACCTCACCGGCGACACGTATTTCAAGACGAACTATCCCGGTCACAATCTCGTCCGCACGCGCTGCCAGCTGCAGCTGGCCAAGGATATCCTGCGCAAGAGCGACGAGCTCGAGTGGATCATCCGCGAGACCGTGGAGCAGTAAACCGAATCAGCGGGGGGCTTTCGGAGAAACGAAAGTCCCCCTTTTTTGTGAATCACTTCGGATGCGGCGCGTATGCACGGCGTGTGCATGCTGCCCGGGAGTGGATGAAAAAGCCGTAAAGAAACCGGCCGGATTGCCAAATCCGGCCGGTTTCTGCTGGCTGCGAATGCGTAGCCGCCCAGGGGCGGAAAATTGATTTTTACAAAAAATATACAACTGATTTGGCGACAAAGGTTTACAGGACGGCTCTTTTGGTGTATAATATATAAGTCGTATTGTGGCTTACTGTGTGTTGTGGCGATGGTTCGACAGCAACAGATTGTTTGATTGAATCTCAGATTATGGAGGAACATGGAATTGAAGCACAGATGGATGTCAATGACAGCGGCGGTTCTGCTGTCCGTACTGCTCTTACATACAATTCTTCCTGTCTGCGCAGCGGCTGAGCCTGTTTTCGCGGCGGATGAGAACGTCGGGACGGCAGAAGAGACGGAGAAGTCCGACGATTTTGAAAAGGCCGAAGAAACCGAGGAAACCGAAAAGGCCGAAGAAACCGAGGAATCCGAGAAGACCGAAGAGACTGAGGAAACCGAAAAGTCCGAAGAAACCGAGGAAACCGAGAAGACCGAAGAGACCGAAGAATCCGAGAAGACCGAAGAGACCGAGGAAACCGAGAAGGCAGAAGAGACCGAGGAATCCGAGAAGACCGAAGAAACCGAGGAATCCGAGAAGTCCGAAGAAACCGAGAAATCCGAAAAGTCCGAAGAAACCGAGGAAACCGAAAAGGCCGAAGAAACTGAGGAATCCGAAAAGGCCGAAGAAACCGAGGAATCCGAGAAGACCGAAGAGACCGAAGAAACCGAAAAGGCCGAAGAAACCGAGGAACCCGAGAAGTCCGAAGAGACTGAGGAAACCGAAAAGGCCGAAGAAACCGAGGAATCCGAGAAGACCGAAGAGACCGAAGAGACTGAGAAATCCGAGAAGGCTGAGAAATCCGAAGAGACCGAAAAAACCGAGAAGGGTGAAGAACCCGGGGAATCTGAAGAACAAGAAAAGACGGATGCCGAAGAAGCGGATGCGTCAAAAAAGACAGATGCCGAAGAAACAGACGCATCAGAAAAGACAGACGCCGAAAAAAAATGACGAAACCGACAAAACCGCCAAAACCGAGGAGTCCGGTAAGAGCGAGGCAGTGAAGAAGGACGAATCTCAGAAAACGGACGCCGCCGGAAAAACAGACGAATCTGACAAGAAGCCGGAAGCCGGAAAAGCCTCTGCCGCGGCAGCGGAGGACGACGCCCCTGCGCTGCTGCCCGGCGAGGAGGGCTACCTCGTCGTCGGCAACGACGATTCGGATGATGACGAGACAGATGATACAAACGACCCGGAGGATATTGAGAAGACAAACGATTCAGCCGATCCCGTGCTGACGCCGATCGACACAGAGCTCAAGCCGATCGAGGGTGCGCTCTCCGCCGATACGCTCAAGCAGGCCGCCGGTCTCGCCGATCCCGCCGCCGCCGCGAACGGAAAAACGGATGCGGCGGACGGCAAAGCCGCGTCGATCCCCGCCAGCGACGGGAGCGATGCCGAACCGGCCGCCGCCGTAAACGGTCAGAAGGGCCAGGGCGGCAACGGCAGCGGTGAAAAGGTCCGCGCGACCAGCCTGCAGCTCGACTACATCCTTCTCACTGCCTTCGGTGAGAAGAAGAACGCCACCGTCACGATCGCGCCGGCGGAGCCGGACGCTAAGGACGGCTGGGAGATCCTTGATGTTTTTACCTTCGTCCGTGCCAATCACGCAGAAGGTCTGACCGTTACCGTTACCGCGCTGCCTGAACTCGGCCCTGGCGAGCTGCTCGCGCTCTGCGGCGTCTCTGACGGAGCCATCGCCGAATTGCCGGCGAAGGTACCGCTTGAGAATACAGGCGACAACTTTACCTTCTGGCTGAGCGAATGGGACGGATTCGCCCTCGTGAAGCTGACGCCCGTCGAGCAGACCGTGGCGCTCGAGCTGCCGGCCGCGGCCGACGGCGAAGAGACGGCGTCGGCCGCCGCGCTGACGCTGGACGGCGTTTTGCCCGCCGGCGCGCGCGTTGCCGCCGCCGTTGCGGTGACAGAACCGGCCGGTGAGGAACTGAAGACGCTCCTTGCCTACGATATTTCGATTTATTCTCTCGACGACAGCGAGTTTCAGCCGCTGCCGAACGCGCCGATCACAGTGACGATCCGCTCCGAAGCGATCCGTGCGCGGATCGCGGCCGGTCTGCCGGTGTACGTGTATCACTACGCCGCCGGCGGCGAGCCGGAGATGATCGAGGACGTGATCGTGGAGGACGACTGCGTGACCTTCACGGCGCTCGGCTTCTCCGTGTACGCGGTGGTCGAAGGCCCCGCGCCGCTCGTGCCCGACACGCGAGCGGCGGAAACGCTGGCGGACCTGACGGGCACGGACGCCGCGCGCGGATTTTTGATGTCCGTAAAGAGAAACGCCACCGAATACTATTTCCGCAATACCTTGAACACTGCGTCCGACAAGCAGTGCTTTTATGAAACCTCCACTATAGCCGACGCGGCGGTCTGGTTTTTGGAGCCTGTTGAGGGAACGACGAACCAGTTCAGAGTCAGCACGCTGATCGACGGAAACCGTCAGTATATCATCAATCCCAGCGGGAACTATGTTGGCCTGAGCGCATCCGGCGGCGCGGTTTTTGAGCTGGAGCAGGGCAGCGCGCGGTTCTATTTCAAACTGCTCGGCACAAACAAATATCTGCAGTATTCGAACGGCGGCAAGGGCTATCGCCTGTACGACGGCAAGGGGGAAGGAGGCAACAGCCTGATCCGACTGACCTTCGCCTCCTCTCTCCTTCCTCCCGACGACGCGTACCAGCTCGACGGCAAAGCCTACGGCCTCATCAACTACAGCGACGGCGTTTCCGGCCAGGCGATGATGGCCAGCGTCAAATCGGCCGGCGCGCTGGCCGCCCTCAGCACGCAGGTCCGCATGAATCCGCTTGACCGCAGCCAGATGCTCTATGTGGCGCGGGACAGCGACATCACGATGTGGACCTTCCACGCCGTGGAGGAGGATCGGTATTCGCTCTCCGCCGTGGTGGACGGCCAGACGAAGTATCTGAAGCTCGACGCCGCCGGTCTGTCGCTGACGGACGCAGCCGGCGCCACCGCCTTTCAGGTGGTTCCCGGCACCGGCACCTATGCGGGCAAGCTCCGTCTCGTGGCGGGCTCCAAGGCGGTCTCCTGGGAGGGAACAAACGGCTTCAAGGCTGCGGACAGCGGTACGGCGGCAAAGCTTTGGCTGAATCTCGTCGCGCTCTCCGAGCTGACCGAGGCGGATTTCGTGATTTATTCCGCCAGCAAGATCAGCGTATCCGACCCGGCGCTTTACAACGGCTCCCATATCATTCTGTATACGAGAGCCTGGGACGATACCGAAAAGCGCTACGTCTTCTACGCGATCGACCACAACGGCGATCTGGTGCCGTGCTATGAGAGCGGCGACTCCATCCAGTGGGTCGGCAGCGCCATCAACACGATGCTGTGGAACCTGGTGGAGTACTACTGGGAAGGGACCACCACGCCCAACTACTACTACGAGCTGTACAATCCCTATTCACGGAAGTACATCGCGCCGCAGATCGGCGGACAGCTGCTCTCCGACAATACGATCGGCATCAACCTCAACGGCCGCCGCTACGGCGACTATTACACCTCGATCCTCGTCTGGGACGATCCGTATTATTCCTACGCCGGTCTCAAGGTGGAGAACGGCCGCGTGGTGGCCTGCCCGATGGCGGAGGCGGAGGACTTCTACTTCGCCGTGATGCAGAACGCGGCGCCGGAAGGCGAGCTGACCGTCATCCCGACGGTGGATCATACGCAGTACGGCATCACGATGAAGGTGGTGAATTTCCCCAGCCGCGCCGTGATGAGTACATATCTCGGAAACGATGTATATGTGCAGACGAAAACGCAGCCGGGACTGCTCTCAAACCGGCTCGGCGCAGACGGCTATCCGACCGCGCAGGGCGGCTCGCTCGGCACCTTCTTTGCTACCGGCGGCAGCGGCCTGCGGGAGGTCAATCATCTCTTCGCCGGCAGTACCTACAGCGGCAGCGGCTACTACGAGTTCGACAGCACACAGAACTTTGCGACGCTCCTGCCGGACAACACCTTCCGCGTCTACAAGGAAATCGGTACGCACGACGAAAGCGTCAAGCCGACGCTTCAGCACGGCCAGTTTTTCCCCTTCAACGATCTGGAGCCGGGGTACTTCGCGTCGGCGAACCCGCTCAATCTGTACGACGCGCTGGCCAATCCGCTCCCGGACAGCGACCCGCGCAAGTATGAGCCGCTTTATCTGATTCGCAGGCCGGACTATTTCTTCGGGCTGGAGATCGAGGCCTCGTTCGTGCAGACGCCGAACGGCCTCGACCCGTGGGGCCACGACATCATCTACCAGTTCACCGGCGACGACGACTTCTGGCTCTATGTGGACGGCGTGCTCGTCATCGATCTCGGCGGCATTCACGGCGCGCTGGGCGGTTCGGTCAACTACTGCACCGGCGACGTCGTCGTCAACGGAGTTCATACGACGCTGTACAGCATTTTCAGTCAGTATTTTTCGCAGACCGAACTGGACGAGATGTTCCAGGAGAAGGTGATCGGCGGACAGACGCATTACGTCTTCACGGATTATTCCATTCATACCATGCGGATCTTCTTCATGGAACGCGGCGCCGGCGCCTCCAACCTGCACATGCGCTTCAATCTGTCCTCCGTCAAACCGGGGCAGGTTCTCCTGAACAAAAAGATCTCCGGCACCGACAAGTCGGACTACAAGATGGCCGAATACGCCTACCAGATCTACTATGAGATCCCGGTGGAGGGAAGCGACGCGACCACCTGGGTGCGGCTGAATGAAGAGACGGAAACCAGCACGCATATCAACGTCACCTACCAGAACACGAATATCCCGGCCAAGTTTTCTCCGACCTTCACACCGGCGGGCAGCTCGGCAATCTATCAGGACGTCTTTTTCCTCACACCGGCGCAGACGGTCGCCATTTCCGTTCCCGACAATACGATCCGTTATTATATCGTAGAGTGCGGCGTCAACACGCAGGTATACGATACGGTGATGGTCAACGACGAGGTGCTTACGGGCACGGCGACCGCGGATTCCAACCGCATGGATTTCGGGATCGTTCCCTCTACCGTGATGCAGCGGCCGCGCGTTGTCTTTGACAACCACGTCAGTCCGGACGCCAAGCGTATCCTCACGATCACCAAAAAGCTCTATGACGTGGAGGATCATCTGATTACCGACGATCCGACCGGCTTCAACATCCGCCTCTATCTCGGCAATGAGAATGATGCGACGCTCTCGACGGCGGCTCTCCAGGAATACCACGTGCGGGATTCGGCGGGAAGCTACTGCCGCTGGGACGTCAGCACGCAGCGGTTCGTGCCGATCGGCGTGACCGATTTCAACGCGCTGACGGATACGCAGAAGCTGTCCGTCACCTTCCAGACTTCGATGAACGGCGCGATCTCCAAGATCCCGGCGGAGTTCAAAGTCGAGGTACGGGATCTGCTCGTCGGTACGAAATTCATGGTCGAGGAGCGGGATTACGAGATTCCCGCCGGTTACTCGTTCATCGAGTACGTCCGCGACGGCAGCTCCTACATTGCCGGCGAGCAGATCAACGCCGGTACGATCCGCTCCAATGAATCGCCGGCGATCGAGATCCATAACCGCCGCGGCTTCGGCCTCACGGTGCAGAAGGTCTGGTCGGACGAGAGCTTCATGGAAAACCACGGCGCGATCTACTTTGCGGTGTACGTGGGCGGCGCGCTGCTGCCCGATTCCGTCCACTGCCTCGACGGCAAAAGCTCGACGTATTATTACTGGAATACGCTTGCCGCCGGTGCGGTCGGCCTGAATGATTACGTGATCCGCGAGGTGAAACTGAGCGGGGACGCTTTCACGGTGGATGCGTCGAGCGGCGCGGTCACGCTGAACGGCGCGACCGTCACGCCGATCGATGCGGGCGGTGTGCTGCAGCTCATGGCGAAATCCCAGACGGACAGCGCCGCCAGGCAGTACGAGTATACCGTTTCCTATACCGTCGGCGCGCTGGGCGGCGCGGCGAACAACGTCCGCACCGACGTTGTGACCAACTCCCGTCACGGCGTGCGTCTCGTCAAGCAGAAGTGGAACGGCGAGCCTCTCGCCGGCGTGGTCTTCACCCTCACGGATGATTCCGGCGATCCGGTCGGCGCGGGGACGTACGTCTCCGGCGCGGACGGCGAGATCACCATTGCTTACGTCCACGTAAACAGGGTGTATACGCTGACGGAGACCGCGACGCCCGCGGGCTATCACGGAATGGTCCTGCCGCTGCAGTTCGTGCTGCACAGCGACGGTACCGTGGCGGTCACGCAGGCCGATGCGGATTGCTTTGCCGTCACGCCCCCGGTCGGCGAGGTAATGGCGTCGATCACGGTGAAAAACCGTGCGTTCGTTCTGCGCGCCGTCAAGCAGGGCCTGCAGCTGAGCGGCAATACCGTGCTTCTGCCCGGCGTACACTTTGCGCTCTACCGTGAGGTCACGGTCGGTTCGGTGACCCGTATGGATTATACGCCGATCGAAGGTTACGAGGACCTGGTCTCGACCGCGGGCGGCGTGATTCCCATGGTGGACGGTACGCTTGCCGTCGGCACCTATTATCTGAAGGAGACGACGACACCAACGGGCTACGAAGGCATGAAGGATCCCGTCCGCTTTACGGTCACGGTGACCGGCACGGTGGAGCTGACGCCCGTGCAGGGCGCGGCGCTCACCGCCGCACCGGATGCCGAGGGGCGCATGGTCTATACGCTGACGCTGCAGAACGTGCAGCAGATGCCGTCTCCGACCGGCGTCACCCTCGTCTGGGCGCCGTTCGCCTGGGTGCTCGGCACGGGCGTTCTGCTTGCGGAATGCCGCCGGTTCGGCGCAAAAAAACAAAAAGAGGATACCTGAGTCCCCGAAGGGCGCATCCGGATCGCTTGATCCGGATGCGCCCTTTTTGCCTCAGGAAGCATGCGCCGCCTTGTCGCTGGTGCCGCGCCGGCAGCTCTTGACAGGAAGCGCGCCATACGCTATAATGTATAAAAAAGAATCGGGAGGAGATCACATGGCGGATTATCTGGGGAAGGATACCTTCAAGCTGGGCTTCGGCCTGATGCGGCTGCCGAAGAACGCCGACGGGAGCATCGACATCCCGCAGACGACACAGATGGCGGACGCCTTCCTCGCCGCGGGCGGTACCTATTTTGATACGGCGTTCGTCTACGACAAGGGCGGCTCGGAGGAGGCCGTGCGGAAGGTGCTGACGGAACGGATCCCGCGCGATCGCTACACACTGGCGACCAAGCTGCACGCCGGAATGCACGGCAACGACGAGGAGACCGTAAAGGAGGAATTCCGCATCAGCCTCGCGCGGACCGGCGCGGGCTATTTCGATTACTATCTTCTGCACGCGATCCAGCGAAGCAACGTGCAGAAATACGACGAGTATCATCTCTGGGATTACGTCCGTTCGCTGAAGGAGCAGGGGCTGATCCGGCACTGGGGCTTCTCCTTTCACGCCGATCCGGAACTGCTGGAGATGCTGCTCGACGCCCATCCCGACACGGAGTTCGTGCAGCTGCAGCTGAACTACGCCGACTGGGAGAATCCGGGCGTGGCCGCGCACCGAAACTGGGAGATCTGCTCGGAGAGAGGGATTCCCGTCACGGTGATGGAGCCGGTCAAGGGCGGCATCCTCGCCGATCCGATCCCCACGGTCCGGGCGGTCTTCGACCGCACCGGACGAAATCTCTCCTATGCGGGCTGGGCGCTTCGCTATGCCGCCAGCCTTGACAATGTCATCACGGTCCTCTCCGGCATGAGCAGTCTTTCACAGATGGAGGACAATCTTCGCACGATGCGGGACTTCTCCCCGATGAACGAGGAGGAGCAGGCGGTGATCCGTGAGGCGCAGAAGGCGCTGAGCGAGGACCGCGCCATCCCCTGCACAGCCTGCCATTACTGCACAGGCGGCTGCCCGATGGAGATCCCGATCCCGGAGATCTTTCACGTCTCCAATCACAAGGAGGGCAGTCCCCGCTTCCGCACCGTGCGGGAGTACAACATCGTCACGCAGGGAAAGGGCCGGGCCGGCGACTGCATCGCATGCGGCCAGTGCGAGGCGGTCTGTCCGCAGCATCTGCCCGTCATCGATCTGCTCAGACAGATGCGCGAGTGGGAAGAATAAAACAAAAACAGCGGAGGATGACGCATCCTCCGCTGTTTTTGTGCGCCGGGCCGTTTTGTGCCGCGAAACGCAGCATGCTCACCGCTCGGGACACCTGATCGTCTCGCTGAGCCCAGAGGCCAGGAGCGCCAGCGTGCGCGCCGCTTCCGCGGCGATCACAGCGAGCGCGGCGTTGTCATAATGGCCGGCGGCGTACGGATTGACGTAACGCGCGTCGCGCGAGAGGGCGGATGTGATCCGCGTCAGCATCAGAAAATCGCCGTCGACCGCGCAGGCGCGCTCCTGCGCGCGCATGATCGCCTCGTCGTGCGCCGGCGTGCCGCTGAAATAGCCGACGCGGATGATGCCGAAGCGGTCGATGCCGCAGTCCGCCTTCAGCGCGTCCTTGAGCGCGATCAGCCTCCGGAGATAGTCCTCCTCCGGCAGTGCGCGGAGCGCGTCGGACTCGCCCTGCAGCCAGATGAAATAGCGCCGCTCGATCGGCTCCGGCTGCGTTGTGTGCAGGCAGTCGACGATTTTTCGCCGGGCCGTTCGGTAAATATCGCCCGCCGGGTTCCATTGGTCGATGTTCGTCGCGCCCTTCGCCGTGTGCACCGCGCCGACGAGCACGCGGCGATACTTCCGGTATACGTCCACGAAATCCGGCACGAGATTGCCGAGGCCAAAGGAGGCGCCGCCCAGATACGGCTCCAGATCCTCGCCGACCGGATGCTGCAGCGGCACGTAGGAATGAATCCGGTAGCGATATTCCATCGCGCCCACAACGGGGCGCAGATCCTCCGGCGGCGCCGAGGTCTGTCCCTCCATGTTGCTTTGTCCGCCGAAAATCAGTATGTCCATATTTCCTCCGCTGCGGCCCGGCCGCCGTCGTTTTTTGCTATTATAGCACACCGGATCGGCGGCGTCAATGGGCGCGGCGGGATTGAGGGGGGAACCGGCGCGGCTGCTGAACCAAAAGACGGCCGCGCAGCCCGGTTCTTTTCGCGCGGCTCTTGCGCACGCCGCACATTTTTAGTATAATGATAGGGAACGATGCCGCCAAAGGAGCACGAGAGATGAGATTTCCGCATACCCGCCGCCCCGGATTTCTTCTGGGGCTGATCGATTTCTGCACCGCAGGATTGTTTTTCCTCTGCTATATGCCGCTCGGCGGCCTGCAGAAGGAGCTTGAGACGATCCTCGGCCATCCTTTGCGCCCCTACTGGCAGGCGTATCTTCTCGGCATCCCCACGCTCTTTCTCTATCCCCTCGTCTGGATGGCGCGCATCAGCGAGGAGCTGAAGGCAAAGGCGATCGCGCTGGGCGTCAGGGGACCGCATACCTCGTGGCGGCACATGGTGCTCTGGAACACCGTCGGCGTCCTCCTCCTGGGACCCGCCGTCGCCACACACCGCTTCTTTCAGACGCTGAACCGCGTCGAGGCCGCGCTGAACGAAGGCGGACAAGCCACACAGACGGAACAGACGAAAGGAGAGGACGAACATGCTCGCCATTCTGAAGAAACGGTTTCATGAAAACCCCGCGCGGCATCCCGATGTGTCGTGGGAGGAGGTCGAGGCGCGCCTCGCGGCGGATGCAGCGGCGCTTGGGACGCTGCGGCGCATGGAGGAGAGCGGCGGCGAGCCGGACGTGATCGGACGCGACGAAGCGTCGGGACGGCTGATCTTCTGCGACTGCGCGCCGGAGACGCCCGCCGGACGCCGCAGCCTTTGCTACGATGAGGAAGCGCGCGTCCGGCGCGTGAAAAATCCGCCCGCTGGCAGCGCGGAGCAGCAAGCCCGACAGATCGGCGTCAACCTGATGACGGAGACGCTCTACCGCCGCCTCCAGACGCTGGGTGAGTTTGACCGGAGAACATCCTCCTGGATCGCCACCCCCGACGGCGTGCGCCGGCTGGGCGGCGCGCTCTTCTGCGAGCGGCGCTACGGCGTCGTCTTCACCTTCCACAACGGCGCGGATTCATATTACGCCGTGCGCGGCTGGCGCGGATTTCTGCTTCTGTAAATCCGACCGGAAAAAGCAGGGAATGAAGGGAAGTGCGGGAAATGCGCCGCGCTCGCATAATTCGGCAGTTTCGGCAAACAATATCATTGACGCACACCATATGCGAAGAAAGGTTTGGAGAAGCAACATGAAAGCTACCGGAATTGTCAGACGCATCGACGACCTCGGTCGTGTAGTCATACCGAAGGAAATCCGCCGCACCATGCGTATCCGTGAAGGCGACCCGGCGCTGACAACATGGACGGCTGAGCAGAGATTCCTTGACGGAATGCTCAGACTGACGGAGCGGCTCGAGGGAAAACGGTACATAACCGGCGAACAGACAGGGGGCATCCCGCTCTGAAGCACAGACAAGACCGGCGGTTTTCCGCCGGTCTTGTCTGTGCTGTCTTTCTCATTCCTGTCATTCCATGCCGAGCCGATGCAAACCGTACGTATTGATTTTGCCGTTTACGGCGTCGATCATCCAGCCGCATACGCTTTTACCGCTCTCAAGTTTATCAAACACATTACTTGACAGGATTGTGTGCTGTGTGTTGTGCGTTGTTCCGTCTTCATTGAGCGACCAGATGAAGACGCCGATCCCGGGAATATTCTTCTGCAATCCGTTTACCATTTCTTTCAAATGACGCTGGAACTGATCGCCGAGTTCTTTGGTCTTATCCATTTTGCCGCTGTCGATATACGACTGATACTGCATCAGCGTATCATCGCGGTAGGAACAGTCAAAGAGTATTTTCACGCTGTCGCCGCGCTTTTCGTGAAGTGCGGTCAGACTGTCAAGCACGAGGTTGTTTGTGGTCAGTCTGTCCGAGATCTCTGCCGGGGCCTTCCACAAATTCACCGCCGTATCGTGCCAGCCGTCATAAAGCAGGAGCGAACTGTCAACACATACAGTCACGTTATCGGCGCTCGGGAAACGGTCGATCACATCGTCGGCAAGCAGTGAGGTCGCAAAGCCGCCTGCCGAAAAGCCGGTCACAAGCAGCGTATCCGGCTCTCCGACGTATTGCTTTACCTGTTCGACGTAAGCGGAATAATTACTGTACCCGGTGTGAAATACGGTCTTATTTCCCTCATAAACGCCCGTGCCTGCGTGAAAATCGCCCGTAGCGTAGGGGATAACGATGAAGCTCCAATTCCTGAACGGATTCTCCTCCACGTCGCTGCCGATGCCGCCCTGCGCGACGAAGTCCTGCCCCGTCATATTTGTCGCATAGAAATTGTTGCCGCCCTCTGAGGTCTCGGGGGTAATACTCACACCTCCGCCGAAGAAATAAACGACCACCTTGTTTTCCGTACCCTTGCGGAAGATGCCGTGCCATTCGCTGCCGTCGGACGACTTTGCGCCGTCGACCGTTACCTCGTACCACTTTCCGATCTCCGGTTCACCCTTGAGTACCGGGAACGATTTCAAAAACGTGGCTTTCAAAAGCGCAAACACGCCTACCGCTATGACTGCGATCACGATCGCGATTATGATCAGGACTTTCACTGCTTTTCCGCCCTTTTTTCTCTGTTTCATCTTTTTCCTCCGAAAAATGAAAAAATCTCTTGACTATTTGTCGATACAAGTGTATCATAAAAGAATCGATGTGTCAAGTGTATCAGCGAAAATGAGACAGATGGGAGATTGTGTATTGTCATGAAGAATATGAATAACGCCGAAAAGAACAGCTACGTCAAAGAACATATCACAAGTACGCTGATCGGCATGATGAAAAAACAAAACCTCGCCGATATTTCGGTGAGAGATCTGTGCAGC
>Ga0079305_1000587_pt1 | contig 73221 bp, 69 predicted proteins | sample LMS_cellobiose_e_FD_79183 | JGI IMG/M metagenome (GOLD analysis project Ga0079305, IMG submission 79183) | Rumen-fistulated moose microbial communities from Alaska, USA - LMS_cellobiose_enrichment | ecosystem: Host-associated > Mammals > Digestive system > Stomach > Rumen fluid ...
ATCACGGCGCAGCCGGTGGACTACGTCGGCGCGCTGGGCACGACGTCGAGCTTCACGGTGGAGGCGACGGGCGACGGGCTGACGTACCAGTGGCAGGTGAACAGCGGCAGCGGCTGGACGAATTCCGGCGCGGCGAGCGCGAATGAGGCGACGCTGAAGCCCGGCAAGGTGACCGAGGCGCGGCTGGCTTACCTGTATCGCTGCATCATCACGGACAGCCACGGCAACACGGTCACCACGAACGAGGTGCGGATGCGTCTGCCGGGCGCGGCGCTGACGATCACGGCACAGCCGACGGACTACGTCGGCGCGCTGGGCACGACGTCGAGCTTCACGGTGGTTGCGACGGGCGACGGGCTGACGTATCAGTGGCAGGTGAACAGCGGCAGCGGCTGGGCGAATTCCGGCGCGGCGAGCGCGAACGATGCGACGCTGAAGCCCGGCAAGGTGACCGAGGCGCGGCTTGCTTACCTGTATCGCTGCATCATCACGGACAGCCACGGCAACACGATCACCACGAACGAGGTGCGGATGCGCCTGCCGGGCGCGGCGCTGACGATCACGGCGCAGCCGGAGGACTACGTCGGCGCGCTGGGCACGACGTCGAGCTTCACGGTAGAAGCGACGGGTGACGGCCTGACGTATCAGTGGCAGGTGAACAGCGGCAGCGGCTGGGCGAACTCCGGCGCGGCGAGCGCGAACGATGCGACGCTGAAGCCCGGCAAGGTGACCGAGGCGCGGCTTGCGTATTGGTACCGCTGCATCATCACGGACAGCCACGGCAACACGATCACCACGAACGAGGTGCGCATGCGCCTGCCCTGAGCGGGCAAGGCCGCACGGAACGCGCAAAAAAGCATAAAAAAGGGCCGCCGCAGGAATCCTGCGGCGGCCCCTTTTTGCCGGTTTGCCGGGCTCAGGCCACGAGCCACTTGTATTTCTCCACACTGTAAAGCGGGAGGAAGGGGACGAGGATGGGCACGGTTTCGACGTATTTCTGATATTCGGGATCCTTGCCGTAGTTCTTGTTCTGGCGGATCTCCAGCCGGCGGGCGCCGCTGAACATGACGAAGATGATGCCCGCGTAGCCGAGCAGCGAGAGCACCCACTGGCCCACGCCGTGCACCCCGCCGATGCCGGAGAGCACCACGCCCGTCCAGAACAGCATCTCGCCCAGGTAGTTCGGGCAGCGGACGAGACGGTAGAGCCCGGTGTCCACAAAGCGCTTGGGGTTGACCTTCTTGGCGGCGTTCTTTTGCAGGTCCGCGGCGGATTCGAGCGTGATGCCGCAGAGCATGACCACGACGCCGACATACGTCCAGACGTTGCTGCCCGCACCGTTGTGCAGGCGGTAGAACACCGGAAGCACCTCGAGCACGTAGAGCAGGGCGCAGGTGACCCAGATGGCGAGCTTCACGCCGAAGGGCACGTCCTGCTTGATCTCGCCGGTCATGTTTTTGTTGTAAGAGGCGCTCTTGAGCTCGCGATAGGCGAGATAGCCGCCGAGACGGCAGCCGTAGAGAATGAAGATGACGCAGGTGAGCGCGGTGCCGAGCGTCAGGCCGCCGCGGAACAGGATCAGCATCAGCAGACCCTCGGCCGCAATGGAGAAGCCGTAGCCCAGAGAGATGAACCAGACGTACTTCTTGAAGCCGATCGAGCTGACGAGCATGGCCGCCGCAAACAGCAGCCAGAACGAAACGGGAAATACCATGATGAAACAATCCTCCTTCTAACGTTTGCCGCGGATCAGTGCGCGCGGCTCAGGCGCTTGTGGCGCAGATCGGCGCGGTGCAGGCCCAGCGTGCCCAGCAGGAACAGGCCCTGCCCGACGCAGTTGACGCCCTGCTCGATCCAGTTGACGCTCGCGGCGGTGGAATCGCGGCCGGAAAGGTAGCCCATGCCCATCGAGCAGACGAACGAGAGCACGAACAGCACGATCAGACCGTGCTTCTTCAGCCGCGCGGCGACGATGCTCAGGCACGCGCAGATCGCACCGAGGCCCAGCACCATCATCGAGATGAACACGAACGTGCCGCGGAACACGGGCGGCGCGACGGCAAGCGCCGCCGAGCCGCTGCGCTTTTTCGTGAGCATCAGGATCAGACCGAGGCCCGCGAGCAGGAAGCCGACGGACTGCACCGGCAGGAACATGGTGTTCAGCGCCTGAAAGTCGCACACGCCGAGGGCGTAGAGCAGCTTCCACAGCGCCTTGAGGAAGCCGGCGAGCATGATGTCGATCGTGCCGGCGGCAAAGCAGGCGAAGGAATACTTCGGCATGTGGTGGTAGAGGTCTTTTTGCAGGAGCACGGCGGCGACGGCGAAAAACGCCACGGGGATGAAATCCACCAGCGCCATGGGGACGGAAACGTCGTACATGGGAAGCTCTCCTTCTCTTACTTCTTGTTTTTCTCTTTGGCGCGCTTGTCGTTGATGATCTTCATGTGCTCGGCGGTGACGAGCTCGACGCCGTTTTCCTTCGCCCAGGCCACGCAGCCCTTGAGCACCGTGGGCAGGAAGACACGGGGCACGTTGAGGATGGTCTCGAGCGCATCGTCCGTGAACTTGACCTTGTCGTCCACGCGGTCGGCGGCGTAGCGCACGGATTCGAGCGAGGCCTTGCGGATCGGCAGCAGCTCGGCGCGCAGATGGCGCTTGCGATGGAACCAGAAGTTCTTGCTGTCACGATAGCCGTAGTCCACGGGCAGAGGCGGGAAGTCCTGCGCGCGCACGCCGTTGATGATGGCGTCGCTGTACTTCTTCTTCATCAGGATGCGGTCCACGCGCAGGATGAAGTGCGCGCCGAACTGGCTGGTGATGCCGTTGAAGTTGTGATACGGGGGCTGGTACCCGTCCAGCACGCCGGGCTGATCGTCCTGCGCGTTGTCCAGCTCGCGCATCCAGGTGCACTCGATGACCTGGATCGCGTCGGAGAGCACCTCGGGGCGCTTCTCGCCGGTCTGCTCCTCGATCTGGCTCTTCTCGCGGCGGAAGTTGCATTTGGGCATCTTGTCCTCGGGCTTGTCGCCGGGCCAGCTGAGCTTGACGCACTCTTTGAAGGTGGCGGGCTTGTCGTCCACGAAGTTGATGGCGCACTTGCCGGTGCGCAGGATGTTCTGCGCCGTGTTGGACGAGTTGCGGCAGCACAGAAGCATGGCGTAATAGTCCTTGCCGGCGACGTAGTAGGGCTGGCAGAGAGAATAGGGGCCGAGGGTGGTGCTGCCGTCCTCGCAGAGGGTGCTGATGACCACGGTGGGCATCGGGAAGAACAGGGAGGTCTGGTAGAAATTGTCTACCACGCGGAGGTTCTCAAAGCTGGACATGATGTGATCTCTCCTTTTGAATGGTTTTTCAAAACAGCTTTTGCAGTTCGCTGTAAAGCTCGGTGAAGTCGCGGCCTGCGACCGTCCAGGTCAGCAGGGCCTCGGCGGCGAATTCCGCCGTGAACGCGCCGCAGAAACGGCGCAGCGCCTCGGCCAGCTGCGCCCGCAGCAGGGCGTGGTAGCGGCCGAACGAGCCCGCGTAGACCGCGGCGGCCCGCTTGTCGTGAAACAGGGAGGCGTGCTCCGCGGTGAAAGCGCGCAGCTGATCGTAGATGCAGCGCAGGACGGGCTCCGGCGTCCCGGCCGACGCGCCGGCCTCCCGGATCGCCGCGACGCAGCGCGTCCAATCCTTCAGCACGCAGGCGGCGACAAGCTCGTCCTTGGAGGCGTAGTAATTGTATACCGTGCCCACGCCGACGCCGCAGGCCTTTGCCACGGAGCGGATGGTCATCGCGCCGTAGCCGACCGCGCGGAGCTGGCGGTCGGCCTCGTCCGTCAGGCGGGAGGGCAGATTCTCGATGAGTTTCGGCATAGGCGGCCCCTTTCTGAACGCGTTCACAATAAAAAATATAAAGCGGGCCGCGGCAAAAGTCAAGCGTTTCCGGTAAAAAGACAAGGATGGGAAAACGAGGGTTGACATATGTCAGAAATGAGTGTACCCTATATTTGACATATGTCGGAAAGGAGATGCCTATGCCGAGACCACAGCGATGCCGCCGGATCGGCGGATACCCGGATCATTGGAGCTTTTCGCCGGACGACGCGGAGGCGGCGGAGACCGTGACGCTGCTGCTGGACGAGTTTGAGACCATCCGCCTGATCGACCGCGAGGGCCTGACGCAGGAGCAGTGCGCGGCGCGCATGGGCGTCGCCCGGACGACGGTGACGGCCATTTACGACAGCGCGCGAGGCAAGCTCGCCGCGGCGATCGTGGACGGAAAGCCGCTGCGGATCGCCGGAGGACATTACCGGCTGGACGAGGACCCGGCAAACCGGGTCGGAGAGAAAGGAAAGGACACCATGAGAATCGCGGCAACGTATGAAAACGGAGAGATCTTCCAGCATTTCGGTCACACGGAGCAGTTCAAGCTCTATGACGTGCGGGACGGGAAGATCACGGCGGAGCAGATCGTGGACACGAACGGCAGCGGCCACGGCGCGCTGGCCGGATTTTTGAAAACGAGCGGCGCGGACGCGCTGATCTGCGGCGGCATCGGGATGGGCGCGCAGATGGCGCTGGCCGAGGCGGGCATCCGGCTCTATGCCGGTGTGACCGGCAGCGCGGACGACGCGGCGCGCGCGCTGGCGGAGGGGACGCTGCAATACGACCCCGACGCCCGCTGCGACCATCACGACCACCACCACGGCGAAGGGCACGACTGCGGCAGCCACGGCTGCGGCGGAAACGCCTGCCGCTGACGCGGACAAGCGCCCGCCGGTCAGACGACCGGCGGGCGCTTTTTGATGGCTGCGGGGCGGGTCGGTCTCACGCGCGGCGGCCTCCGCGCGCAGATCGCCGCACCGCGCGGCCGGCATCCGACACGCGCCGGATTTGTTGCAGATTTTGCAAAAACATGACAATTTTTCACAATCTTATTGCAAGGCGGAGCGAAAAATGATAGGATACTCCTGCCACACAAACCTGATATGCAAACGCGAAGTGGGCGCGCTTTTCTTTGGAAAAACGCAGCTCCATTTTGACGTTCGCTTTGCGTTTGTCAGAGGTTTGTGCGGCAGCAACCGGAGCTGTGCGTTTTTGGCGGCGCGGCTTCGGCCGCGCCACTTTTTTGTTGAGGAGATGGAGCAATGCAACGGGCAATGCAACAGATCAGACGATGGGCGCTCGTGCTGTGCCTGCTCGCGGCCGTCTGCGCGGCCACGACAACGGCGCGGGCGGCGGATGACGAATGCCAGCATGAATGGGGCAATCCTGTCTGGACGTGGACGGACGACCTCAGCGCCGCAAACGTGACACTCACCTGCATGCACTGCAAAAGAGTGGCGACAGTGCAAATGCCACTCACTGTAACCGCTGCGCCCGCGACGCCGTTGGCCATCGTGACGCAACCACGCGACTATGTCGGCAACCTCGGCAGCACAGCGGTCTTTACTGTCGAAGCCCAGGGTGACGGGCTGACGTACCAGTGGCAGGTGGACGACGGCGGCGGATGGGAGAACTCCGGTGCGGCCGGGAACGAAACCGCGACGCTTACTGTCGGCGAGGTGACGGAAGCCCGCCTTGCGTACCGCTACCGCTGCATTATCACCGACAATCACGGCAACAGCGTGATGACGGATGAAGTGCGCATGATTCTCCCTCTCCCGTCGGTCATTGCATACGGCACCTGCGGCGACAACTTGACGTGGGTGCTGGACGACACCGGCACGCTGACGATCAGCGGCACGGGGGAGATGCGGAATTGGAAAAACCCCGAAGATTATGCCGGAGACCCTTATTATGGCGGTCCGAACGGCCCTCTACCTACGTGGCACAATTACAAGGACAGCATCCGGAGCGTGCAGATCGGTGACGGCGTGACAACCATCGGCAACTATGCTTTCGCATTCTGCACCCACCTGACGAGCGTGACGATCGGCAACGGCGTGACGAGCATCGGCTTTCAGGCTTTTGCCGACTGCACTGGCCTGACGAGCGTGACGATCCCGGAGGGCGTGACGAGCATCGACGAACGGGTCTTCACAGGCTGCAGCGGCCTGACGAGCATTCATGTCGCGGCCGACAATCTGAACTATCGAAGCATCGACGGCGTGCTGTTTGACAAGGCGGCGACGACATTGCTTCTATGCCCGGGTGGAAAAAACGGCGCGTATACAATCCCGGAAGGTGTGACGGGCATCGGAGACCACGCCTTCCATGAGTGTAAATCCCTGACGAGCATCACGATCCCGAACGGCGTGACAACCATCGGCAACTATGCTTTCGTATTCTGCACCCACCTGACGAGCGTGATAATCCCGGACGGGGTGACGACCATCGGTAGTTGGGCCTTCGAATCCTGCTGCCGCCTGACGAGCGTGACGCTCCCGGGCAGCGTGACGACTATCAGTGACGGTGCCTTCTGTGGCTGCGAAGGTCTGACGAGCATGACAATCCCAGAGGGCGTGATAACCATCGGCGACTATGCCTTCGGAACCTGCACTGGCCTTACGAGTGTGATGATCCCGGACAGCGCGACGACCATCGGCGACGGGGCCTTCGACTCCTGCTGCCGCCTGACGAGCGTGACGATCCCGGAGGGCGTGACGACCATCGGTTTCGAGGCCTTCTCCGACTGCAGCGGCCTGACCGACGTCTACTATGGAGGCTGTTCTACCCAGTGGAGCCATATTGAGATCGGACCTGGTAACGACGAATTGCTCAACGCCACGCGTCACTATACCCACGCCTACGGCGGGCCGGTGTGGACATGGGGCGACGACCTGACCTCCGCGAGTGCGGCGTTCACCTGCGCGAACTGCGGCGAGGTGCAGACGGTTGCCGCGACAGTGACGGTCACCGAAACGCCGCCGACGGCGACGGCCGAGGGCGAGCGCCGTTTCACCGCAACGGTCGAGATGGACGGTCAGATCTGGCAGGACGTGCGGACGCAGACGATCCCGATTTTGCTCACCATCCTTGCCCAGCCGCAGGACTTCGTCGGTGCAATCGGCGACACGGCGAGCTTCACGGTCTCGGCCGCGGGCGACGGGCTGACGTACCAGTGGCAGGTGGGCGGGGGAAAGACCTGGAAAAACTCCACCGCCTCCGGCTGCAGGACCGCCACGCTCAAGCCCGGCGCGGTGACCGAGGCGCGGCTTGCGTATTGGTACCGCTGCATCGTCAAGGACAGCCGCGGCAGCACCGTCACCACGAACGAGGTGCGCATGCGTCTGCCGGCCGCGCCGCTGACGATCATTCAGCAGCCGACGGACTACGTCGGCGCGATGGGCTCGGCATCGACGTTCACGGTGGTCGCCGAGGGCGACGGGCTTACGTATCAATGGCAGATCAGCGGCGGCAGAACCTGGAAGGATTCCGGCGCGACGGGAGCCAAGACGGCCACGCTCAAGCCCGGCGCGGTGACCGAGGCGCGGCTTGCGTATTGGTACCGCTGCATCATCACGGATGCGTACGGCAACACTGTCATCACGAACGAAGTGCGGATGCGCCTGCCGGCGGCGCTGACGATCGTGACCCAGCCGGCGGATTTCATCGGTGCGCTGGGCACGACGGCGACGTTCACCGTCGAGGCGACGGGCGACGGGCTCAAGTACCAGTGGCAGGTGAACAGCGGAAGCGGCTGGGCGAATTCCGGCGCGGCAAGCGCGAACTATGCGACGCTGAAGCCCGGCAAGGTGACCGAGGCGCGCCTGACCTATCGCTACCGCTGCATCATCACGGATGCGTACGGCGGCACCGTCACCACGAACGAGGTGCGGATGGCGCTCGGCTGAGCGCAGCACACGGAAGCCTTGCATACCGGCGACGCCCGCAGCGCGGGCGCCGCCGCTTTTTGCGGCCGCGGGGCGGTTGACTTTCCGACGGCAGGGGTATAAAGTGATGCCATCGGTACCATCGGTGCGATCCGCGCAAGACCCCATGGAGAAGCATTGCGGCGCACTGCCGCAAAAAAGGGGGAACGTATGAAAACGCTGAAGATCATCATTGGCGCGCTGGCCGCCGAGTGCAACAGCTTTGCAACGGATCCCGGGGACTTTGCCCGCTGGGCGGGGCCAAACGGCTGCTCGATCGGGCAGGAGATCTTTGACCGCTTCCGCGGATCGACCAGCGCGCAGGCCTCCGGCATCATCAAGGCGGGCGACGAGGATCCCGACGTGACGATGATCCCGACGATCTCACTGTGCTGCTCGGCACCCGTGCTCAAGAGGGAGGCCGTCGACCATGCGGCGGACATCATCTGCGACGCGATCCGCGCCAATCCGGACGCGGACGGCGCGTGCTTCTGGTTCCACGGCTCCGGCATCTCGGAGGATATGGAGGACATCGAGACCTACATCCTGCGCAGGATGCACGCCGCCGCCGGACGCAGACTGCCGATCTCGCTGCTGTGCGACCTGCACGGCAACATCAAGCAGGACATGCTCAACGAGGTGGACTGCGGCGTGTTCGCCATCAAGGAGTATCCGCACATCGACAAGACGGCGGTCGGCTATCTTGCGATGAAGACGCTGATCCGCGCGCTGCGCGGCGAGTGCACGATCACCACGGCGCTCGCGCCGATCCCGCTGATGATCCCCTGCTGCATCGGCTGCACGCTGGAGCCGCCCATGCAGGCGTTCAAGGAGCATATGAAGGAATATCAGGAGGCGCACGGCGTGCTCGACGTGTCGTTCTTCCACGGCTTTCCGTACAGCGACGTGTACGAGTCCCGCGCGTCGATTGTCGTGAACGGCGAGCACGGCGAGGACGTGCAGGCCATGGCGGACGAACTGGCCCACTGGGTCTGGGATCACCGCCATGCGCTGGACGTGGAGTGCCTCGACGCGGAGGAGGCCATGGATCGCGCGGAGGCGGAGGCCGCAAAGCCCGGCGGGGGCTACGTGCTGATCCACGAGGCGTCCGACAACGCGGGGGGCGGCTGCCCGAACGACGGCACCGGCATGCTGCGCGAACTGCTGCGCCGGAACGAGCCGGGCACGATCCTCGGCTATATCCACGACGAGGAGATCGCGCTGGCGGCCTGCGCGGCGGGCATCGGCGGCAAGATCAGCGGCCTGCTCGGCGGCAAGACGGACAACCGCCACGGCGCGCCCGTGGAGATCCGCGATGCGGTCGTCTGCGCCCTGTCCGACGGCGAGGCGATCTATACCGCGCCGCCGCGCTTCGGCCAGCACGTGAGCTACGGCAAAACGGCGCGGCTGCGCATCGGCAACGCGGAGGTCGTCGTCACCGAGAAGATGTCGAACCAGACCTTCGACGACCGGCCCTTCCTCATCACCGGGGCGGACATCGAACAGTACCGCATCGTGGTCATCAAGTCCGCCACGCACTTCCGCGGCTTCTTCCTGCCGCGGGCGAAGGCCATCGTCACGGCCAACACGCCGGGCAACTGCACGGCGAACTTCCACCAGCTGCCCTACGAGCGGATCAAGCGGCCCATCTACCCGCTCGACCCGGACACGACCTTCTGAAGCCGGCGGCCCGCTCACGCAGGTGAGCGGGCCGCGGTTTCCCGCCGCGGTCCGACGGCCGCGCCGCACGGAGGGATCCCGAAACAGCGGGGAGCGCCCGCGAAGGAGGTACCATGGACATCGATCTTGCTTACGTACGCGCGGCGCTGCCGCCGCGGGCAGAGGACGGACACAAGGGCACGTTCGGCCGGCTGCTGCTCGTCGCCGGTGCGGCGGGCTATACGGGCGCGCCGTATCTTGCGGCGCTCGGCGCGGTGCGCGCGGGCTGCGGACTGGTGTTCCTCGGCGTGCCGCAGAGCATCTGGGCGGTCGAGGCGGTCAAGTGCGCCTCGGCCATGCCGTTTGCGCTGCCGGAGGAGGAGGGAACGATCGCCCCGGCAGCCCTGCCCGCGCTGCGGGAGAGGCTCGCCGGGTGCGACGTGCTGGCGCTCGGCCCGGGGCTCGGCCGGAGCGCAGGCGTGCGCACGGTCGTGACGGCGCTGCTGCGCGAGGCGGCCTGTCCGGTCGTGCTGGACGCGGACGGGCTCAACGCCGTCGCCGGCGAGCGCGGCGCGCTCGAGACGCGGCGCGGCCGCATCACGATCCTCACGCCGCACGACGGCGAGTTCGCCCGTCTGACGGGATACGAGCCTGCGCGCATCGCCTCGCCCGAGCGCACCGCGCTCGCGCGGGACTTTGCGGCGGCGCACGGCTGCGCGCTCGTGCTCAAGGGGCATCCGACGCTGATCGCCCTGCCGGACGGCGCGCTGCTGCGCAACACGACGGGCGGTTCCGCGCTCGCCAAGGGCGGCAGCGGGGACGTGCTGACCGGCATGATCGCGGCGCTGCTCTGCCAGGGGGCAGGCGCGGCGGAGGCGGCGGCCTGTGCGGCGTATCTCCACGGACGCGCCGGCGACCTGTGCGCGGCGCGCGACACGGCCTACTGCGTGACGCCGGAGGACGTGGCCGCGGCGCTGCCGCAGGCGTTCCGCGAGGCGGTCGGCTGAACGACGAAAAAAAGAAGGCGGCGGATCGGGAACGATCCGCCGCCTTCTTTTTGCGGTCAACGCTTCGGTTGGCTGAAATGCTCGCGCGTCAGCTTGAAGACGACCGGGCTGAGCAGCAGCACGCCGATCAGGTTCGGGATGGCCATGAGGCCGTTGAGCGTGTCGGACAGATCCCAGACGAGGGAGAGATCCATCGTCGCGCCGAGGACGACGACCAGCACGAACAGCACCTGATAGGGCCGCACGGCCTTCGCGCCGAACAGGAACTCGATGCAGCGCGTGCCGTAGAGCGCCCAGCCGAGGATCGTGGAGGTGGCGAAGAGCAGGAGGCCCAGCGCGATGACGGTCGAGCCGAACCTCGCGCCGAACACCGAGGAAAAGCCCGCGATCGTGGTCGAGACGCCGGCGTAGGCCTCGTCGGTGAAGTGGCCGTCCGCCGCGCCGGAGCAGAGCACCGTGAGCGCCGTGAGCGTGCAGACGACGATGGTGTCCATGAACACCTCGAAAATGCCGTAAAGACCCTGGCGGACCGGGTCGCGCTCGCTGGTGGAGGCGTGCACGATCGGCGCGGAGCCGAGGCCCGCCTCGTTGGAGAAGACGCCCCGCGCGACGCCCTTGGCCATCGCGGCGCGGAGGGCGGCGCCGAAGGTGCCGCCGAGGATCGCCTGCGCCCGGAAAGCATAGCGGAAGATGGCGCCGAAGGCCTCGCCCACGCGGTCGGCGTGCGTGATGACGACGACGAGCGCACAGACGATATAGACCAGCGCCATGAAGGGCACCAGCTTCTCCGTCACGCGGCCGATGCGCTTGACGCCGCCGAAGATGACGACCGCGACAAAGAACGCCACCGCGATGCCCGTGACGAGCGAGATGGTGCCGCTTGCCTTCGCCGCGCCGGCGCTGAAGGACTGCGCCACCGAGTTGACCGAGGAGGCGATGGAGTTGACCTGCGCCACGTTGCCGATGCCGAAGGCCGCCAGCGCCCCGAACACCGAAAAGACCGCGCCGAGCCACTTGAAGCGCTTGCCGAGACCGTTCTTGATGTAGTACATCGGGCCGCCGACCCACTCGCCGTCCAGGTTGCGCTGGCGGTATTTGACCGCGAGCACGACCTCGGAATACTTCGTCATCATACCGAAAAGGGCCGACACCCACATCCAGAATACCGCGCCCGGGCCGCCCATGATGATCGCCGTGGTCACGCCGACGACGTTGCCGGTGCCGACCGTGGCGGCGAGCGCCGTGCTGACGGCCTGAAACGGCGTGATCTCGCCCGCGCCGGCGCGGTCCTTCCGAAAGACCTTGCCCAGCGTGTTGCGGAACACATAGCCGAACTTGCGGAATTGCAGAAAGCCCGTGGCAATGCTGAGGTAGACGCCCGTGCCCACCAGCAGCGCGCACATGACGGGCCCCCAGGCAAAGCTGTTGACTGCCTTGTTGATCTCCAAGAGCCGATCCATATCGTATCCTCCCGTTCGAATCCGGGGCCGCGGCTGCGGCCTTTTTTTAAGATACCAAACTCCGCCGCCGATGTCAATGTGCGGGAAGGGCGTTCCCTGTTACCCCTGGTGCTGCTGAATTATATCTTCGCTAAAATGCCGCCTCTTTTAAATTCAGGCCGGGAGAGCAACGGCGGGTTGCTTGTAAAATCGGCATCCTCGCGTTACAATTCAGCTATAAATGAGGGGGGTGCTTCCATGAATTCAAAAGACATACTATTTGAGCTTCGGACAAAGAACGGCCTATCGCAGGATGAACTGGCCGAAAAGGTTTTTGTAACGCGGCAGGCGGTATCTCGCTGGGAAAACGGCGAAACTGTACCAAGCACGGATACCTTGAAATTACTTTCAAAGCTGTTCAATGTTTCTATCAATACGCTGCTTGGCGCCCCGCGTCAGCTCATCTGTCAGTGCTGCGGAATGCCGCTGGAAGATGCGATCATCGGCAGAGATAAGGACGGAGCGCTCAATGAGGATTATTGCAAATGGTGCTATGCCGACGGAACATACACCTATAGCAATATGGATGATCTGATCGACGTCTGCGTCAAGCATATGGTGAGCGAAAACTTTTCCGAGGAACAGGCCCGCGCTTATATGAAACAGATGCTGCCCACGCTGGATTACTGGAAAAGATACGAAGAACTCAGCGATAACGGACAATTTGAGACGTTTAAGAAGCAGCTGATCGAAGAAATAAACGCCCTCCATATCGAGGGCATGCCCAAAGTAGAAAAGCTAAACGCCCTTGTTGGACGCTATGTCAATCTTGCGTACCGGCTTCCAAACGGAGCGAGTGTGAAATTTCTGGATGACCAAACGACCTATTTGGGAAACCAACTGGAATCGGAACTTGGCGGAGATCGATGCTTTGGGATTCTTGCAAACATGGATTTTATTTTGATATGCACGTATGAGGCAGAAGGAGCCAATCCAGAGCTTGTTCTTTATAAAAAGAGATAAAATACCGATTCATCGAGCAGCCCCGAAAACGGGGCTGTTCTTTTTGCCCTCCTGCCTTTTGTGCGGTATCACGAATCGAGTTCCCGGCATACCCAAAAGCAACACTTATGGCAACAGGGATGAAGGGCGGGGTTCCCCTCAGAAACCTGCGCCGCGGCGGGAAAGAAGGGCCTGCCGGGCAGAAAAACCGCACCGCCCGCAGCAGAAAAGAGGCGTCCGTTCTGCACAGCGGCAGCCGCTGTTGAATCGCGGCCCGCCGCAGCCTGCGGGAAAAGCGCTGCGACCGGCGGCGCCTTTGCGCTTCGGATCGAGAGCTTGCGCGGCGGCAGGATCTTTAAGCTTTTCTTAACTTTCCTCGCAAGGGCTTGACAGGGGACGGCGGCTTCGCTATGCTGACTGTACTAATACAGTTGACATCGACCGGAAAGGAGGCCGCAATGTGATCACCCTGAATTTCCGTGACGCCCGGCCGCTGCACGAGCAGGTGCGCGACGGTCTGCGGCGGCTGATCGAGGCGGGCGCCATCGCCGACGGGGAGAAGCTGCCCTCCGTGCGGCAGCTGGCCGCCAGCCTGGCGGTCAACCCCAACACGATCCAGCGCGCCTACAACGAGCTGGAGGCGCTGGGCTGCATCGCGAGCGTGCCGGGCAAGGGCAGCTTTGCCAAATTCGCGGATCACCGCCTGGACGACAAGCGCGCGCAGTTCACGGCGCTCGCGCGGGAGCTGCATGTGCTCGGCATGACGGGCGAGGAGATCGAAACGCTGTGCAAGGAGGCGATCGACAGATGATCGAAGTGAAGGGCGTCGTCAAGACATTTGACGGCTTCGCCGCGCTCGACGGCGCGGACATGACCGTGCCGAAGGGCTCGGTCTATGGGTTGGTCGGTCCGAACGGCGCGGGCAAGACGACCCTGCTGCGCCACCTGACGGGCGTATACCGGCAGGATCGCGGCACGGTGACGATCGACGGCGCGCCCGTGTGGGAGAACCCGGCGGTCAAGCTGCGCACCGCGTCCATCCCGGACGACTGGAACTATTTTATGCAGTCCACCGTGCGGGACATGATGCGTCTCTACCGCGGGTTTTATCCGCGGTTCGACATGGCGCGCTACGAAAAGCTCAAGGCCGTGTTCGACATCGGGGAGACGCGCATGATCCGGCGGCTGAGCAAGGGCATGCAGAAGCAGGTGGCCTTCTGGCTGGCGCTGTGCTGCCTGCCGGACTGCCTGATCCTCGACGAGCCGGTGGACGGGCTCGACCCCGTGATGCGCCGCCAGGTCTGGAGCCTGATCCTGCAGGACGTGGCCGAGCGCGGGACGACGGTGCTGGTCTCGTCCCACAACCTGCGCGAGCTTGAGGACGTGTGCGACCACGTGGGCATCATGAACAGGGGCAAGGTGCTGCTCGAGCGAAGCCTCTCTGAGCTGCAGGACAACACGGTGAAGCTCCAGCTCGTGTTCCCCGGCGAGGGCGCGCCCGCCCTGCCGGACGACCTCAACGTTCTGCACGAGAGCGCGGTGGGCCGCGTGCACACGGTGATCTTCCGCGGGAGGCAGGAGGATATTTTGCAGCGTCTCGGCGGCATGCAGCCGCTGCTGATGGACGCCGTGCCCCTGACGCTGGAGGAGATTTTCATTTATGAGCTGGGAGGTGCCGACTATGCGGTCCGGGACATCGTACTTTAACGGCGCGCTGAGCCGCAGCCTGCTGCGGCGTTTCTGGCCGCTGATCGCAGCCTACGCGCTGACCTGGGGCCTGGTCGGCCCGCTGCCGCTCTACTCGCAGTACGTCCGCGCGCGGGCGCTGAACGCGTGGGCCGTGTGGCGCGACGCGCTGAGCGCGGCGTCGAACACGGGCGTGCTCATGGGGCTGATGTTCGGCATCTGCTTCGCGATGGCCATGTTCTCCCACCTGGCGAGCCCCCGCGCGACGAACGGCCTGCACGCCCTGCCTGCGCGGCGCGAGACGCTGTTCTGCACGGCGTATCTCACGGGCCTTGCCGCGCAGGCCGCGGTGCTGGCCGTGAACGCAGCGCTCATGGGTCTCGTGCTCTCGGCGCTCGGCGTGTTCCGCGCGGCCGTGTTCGCGCAGCTGTTCGCGCCGCTGCTGCCGATGGTCTACGCCTATTCGTTCGGCGCGCTGTGCATGGTGTTCACCGGGCAGATCCTCGCCGCGCCGGTGTTCTACGGGATCCTGAATTTCCTGGCCGTCGGGCTCGACGCGCTGCTGAGCCGGTTCGCCGGAACGTTCCTCTACGGCTGGGCGGGCGGGCCGTCCGGCGCGGTCTCCGTGCTGCTCTCGCCCGCCTACGCGATGTTTGTCCGTGTGGAGGTGCGCACGCGCTACGTCGGCGAGGACTACTGGAGCTATGCCTACCGGTACGACCCCGCCCTTGAGGTCGCGGACATCCGCATCCAAGGGCTTGGCCTGCTCGCGGCCTACGCCGCCGCGGGCCTGCTGCTCGCGGTGCTGGCGATGCTCGTCTACCGCGCGCGCCACAGCGAGGACACGGGCTCCGTCGTCGCGATCCGCTGGGCGCGGCCGGTGTTCCAATACGGCGTGTCGTTCTGCGCGGCGCTGGCGCTCGGACAGATGCTGTACAGCCTGATCTTCGGGCAGCATTTCTCGAACGGGGCGTTTTCCCTGCCCGGGATGCTCGGGTGCATGGCGGCGGCGGGACTGATCGGCTTTTTCACCGCCGAGATGCTGCTGCGGAAGACCGTGCGCGTCTGGAAGACCGGATGGAAGGGCGCGCTGATCGTTGCCGCGGCGCTGACGGCGCTGGGGCTCACGCTCTCCCTCGACCTCACGGGCTACGAGGGCCGCGTGCCCGCGGAGGCGGACGTCGAATACGCGGAGGTCGGCCTCTCCGCCTACGGCCGCTTCTATACGAGCGCGAATTTCTATGACGAGGCCTCGCTCCGCCTGCTGACGGACGCGCACCGCGCGGTGATCGCCGATAAGGCGCGCCAGCAGCGCGGGGACGACGCCGACGACGGCGAGCTGCACCGCGGTTACCTGTACGCCGCGTACCATCTGAAGAACGGCGGCATGATCGAGCGGCGGTACGAGCTGATCTTCGACCGCGCGGAGCGGAACGATCCCGCATCGCTGACGGGCCGCATCGAGGCGCTGGCCGGGGCGCAGCCGCTGCTGCGCGACAAGGCGTTCGGCGGCGCGTTCAGCAATGATCTGACGCAGCGGGAGCGCGAGCTGACCTTTACCGGGGGATTGCTGAGCACCGCAAGAAAGCCGATCCCCAGAGACCCGCTTTCGTCGGTCTACCTTCCGCAGACCTACGACGAGGAGGTCGTGGAGCGCGAGCTGAGCGCCGCGGAGGCAAGAGCGGTGTATGAGGCGATCGAGCGCGATCTGGCCGCGGGGCGCGTCAAAAACCCGATATTCGAAGAGAGCGAATACTGGGACTGCACGGTGGAGCTCTATTACAGCTATGCCGGCAGAGACAGCCAATACGACAGCAGCATGACGCGGACGAGCATCACCCGCGAGATGACGGATACGATCGCCGTGCTCACGCAGCTTGTCGCCTCGCTCGGCGTGACGTTCGAGTATTACGTTCCCTGAGTGCGAAAATAAAAAGGGGAAGCCCGCAGGGGCTTCCCCTTTTTATTTTCCGTGCGCCTGCGCGCCGCGAAAAAACTTTGCCGCGCACGTTTAAAATCCGCAGCGCCTGCGCAGACTACCTCCAACGCCGATCCGGCGATCTGCACAGCCGCCTTGCGCGGCGGAAAGGTTGGAATCACATGAGCACGACGAACGGCCGCGGCAAGCGGCAATCCTTCGGCGGGACGGGCTTCTACATAGCCCTGTTCCTCGGTGTGACGGCGCTTGCCGTCGCGGGCTATTGGACGCTCTTCCCCCACTCCCGGACCATGACCGCCAAAACGGACGAGCCGCAGGTTTCGTCCGCTCCGGCGCCGCAGACGCCGTCGCCCGCGACCAAGACGCCGGCCGCGACCGCGCCGGCGCAGACGCGGCCGGCGAACCACGCGGGCACCGCGCCGACGATCGCGGAGACCGATCCCGCGCCCGCGCGGCCGGCGCAGGGCACGGCGACGATCCCCGTGACCGTGCCGGACCCGGAGCCTGCGGAGACGGTGCGTCCCAGCGCGCCGCGGCTGATCGTGCCGCCGCTTGCGGGCGAGACGGTCGCAGCGTTTTCGATGGAGGAGCTGCGCTACAGCCCGACCTTCGGCGACTGGCGCACGCATGACGGCCTCGACATCGCGGCCGAGCCGGGCACGCAGGTGCTGGCCGCCTGCTCCGGCACGGTGCGCGCCGTCACCGAGGACGACATGCTGGGCACGACGGTCGTCCTCGTCCACGAGGGCGGATATGAGACGACGTATGCGAACTTGCAGGCGTCCCCGCCGGTCGGGGAGGGACAGTACGTCTCCGCCGGGCAGGTCATCGGCACGGTGGGCAGCAGCGCCCTGGCGGAGTCCGGCGAGCCGCCGCATCTGCACTTTGCCGTCACGAAGGACGGAGAGGCCGTCGATCCCGACAAATTTCTGAATTCCTGAGTGCGGAAAATTTTGCGATTTAACGCTTGACAGCGCGAAAGCGGCGTGGTATACTCCACCCAAACCGTTGAGGAAGAGTGAGTAGACCCCGTCCCTTTTCCCGAAGCGAGCCGCCGGCGGTGAGAGGGCGGCGGAAAACACGGGGCCGAATGGACTTCCGAGGGCAAGCGGAAAGGGCGGTTCGCCCGAGTATGTGCGCCGGGGCAGGCACCCCGTCAACAAGAGCCGGCATATGTCAGTATGCATGAGTGGGCGCGGCGACGCGCCAAGCCGGGTGGCACCGCAGGATGATACGATCCTGTCCCAGCGAAAGCAGGGGACAGGATCGTTTTGTTTTGTCCCCGACATCTGGAAAGGAGACGAACACCATGGCAGAGAACAACATCCCGTACAAGATCTATCTCGAAGAAGCGGAGATGCCGCAGACCTGGTACAACGTCCGCGCGGACATGAAAACGAAGCCCGCCCCGCTGCTGAATCCCGGCACGCATGCGCCGATGACGGCGGCGGAGCTGGAGGGCGTGTTCTGCGCGGAGCTCGTGCAGCAGGAGCTGGACGACGACACGCGCGACTATCCCATCCCGCAGGAGATCCGCGATTTTTACCGCATGTACCGGCCCTCGCCGCTGGTGCGGGCCTACTGCCTGGAGGAGAAGCTCGGCACACCGGCGAAGATCTACTACAAGTTCGAGGGAAACAACACCTCCGGCAGCCACAAGCTCAACTCCGCCATCGCGCAGGCGTACTACGCGAAGAAGCAGGGGCTGCGCGGCGTGACCACCGAGACCGGCGCGGGCCAGTGGGGCACGGCGCTGAGCATGGCCTGCTCGTACTTCGGGCTGGACTGCAAGGTGTTCATGGTCAAGGTCAGCTATGAGCAGAAGCCCTTCCGCCGCGAGGTGATGCGCACCTACGGCGCGTCGGTCACGCCGTCGCCCTCGACGACGACGGAGGTCGGCCGGCGCATCCTCTCCGCGCACCCGGGCACGACGGGCAGCCTCGGCTGCGCGATCTCCGAGGCGGTGGAGGCGGCCGTGTCGAGCCCCGACTACCGCTATGTGCTCGGCAGCGTGCTCAACCAGGTGCTGCTGCACCAGAGCGTCATCGGCCTTGAGACCAAGGCCGCGCTCGACAAGTACGGCATCCGGCCGGACGTAATCATCGGCTGCGCGGGCGGGGGCTCGAATCTCGGCGGACTGATCGCGCCGTTCATGGGCGAGAAGCTGCGCGGCGAGGCGGATTACCGCATCGTTGCGGTCGAGCCCGCGTCCTGCCCGAGCTTCACGCGCGGCCGCTTCGCCTATGACTTCTGCGACACGGGCATGGTCTGCCCGCTCGCGAAGATGTATACGCTCGGCAGCGGTTTTATCCCCGCGCCGAACCACGCCGGGGGCCTCCGCTACCACGGCATGAGCCCGATCCTCTCCCAGCTCTATGACGACGGGTACATGGAGGCGATCTCCCTGCCGCAGACGCGGGTGTTCGAGGCGGCGGAGCAGTTTGCCCGGGTCGAGGGCATCCTGCCCGCGCCGGAGAGCGCGCACGCCATCTGCGCCGCGATCGACGAGGCGATGCGCTGCCGCGAGACCGGTGAGGAGAAGACGATCGTCTTCGGCCTGACCGGCACCGGATATTTCGACATGGTCGCCTACGAGAAGTTCCACGACGGGAAGATGGAGGACTATGTCCCGACCGACGAGGAGCTGCAGGCGAGCTTCGACACCCTGCCCGCGGTATAAAGCGCGCAAAAAAAGCGGCGGGACGGATCTGGATCCGTCCCGCCGCGCGTTTGTTTTTCAGTCCGTGTGCCGTGAGAAGCGCGCATCCATCCGCCGCAGGGTCTTGCGCAGGAACACCAGAGAGAGCGAGAGAGAGACCAGCTCCGCGATCGGGAAGGCCAGCCACACAAGCTCCAGCCGACGCGTCAGCGACAGGAGATATGCCGCCGGCAGCAGCACCAGCATCTGGCGGCAGACGGAGATGATGAGGCTGTGCGTCGGGTTGCCGATCGCCTGGCAGACGGAGCCCGCGATGATGCAAAAGCCCGCCAGCAGGAAGTGCGTGGCGATGATGCGCAGCGCCGGGATGCCCTGCGAGAGCATCTCGCCCTCGGCGTTGAACACGCGCAGCAGCGCCGCGGGCGCCAGCTCGAACGCCGCAAGGCCCAGGCACATGATCGTGACCGCCGCCGCCACGCTCAGCCGGATCGTCCGCTTTACGCGGTCGGGCCGGGCTGCGCCGTAGTTGTAGGAGATGATCGGCACCATGCCGTTGTTCAGGCCGAACACCGGCATGAACACGAAGCTCTGCAGCTTGAAGTACGCACCGTAGACCGCCGTGGCCACCGTGCTGAAGGTCAGCAGGATCTGATTCAGGCAGAACACCAGCACCGAGGAGACCGACTGCATGATGATCGACGGCAGGCCGATGCGGTACACCTCGCGCGCGATATCCGCGCGGAAGCGGACGTCCCGCAGGCGCAGGTGCAGGTCGGGGTTGCGGCGCAGGTTGAGGACGAGGCCCATCATCGCCGCGACGATCTGGCCCAGCACCGTGGCGATCGCGGCGCCGCGCACGCCCATGGCCGGGAAACCCAGCAGCCCGAAGATCAGGATCGGGTCCATGATGAGGTTGAAGACAGCGCCGGTGAGCTGCGTCACCATCGAGAGCCCCGTGCGGCCGGTGGACTGGAGCATGCGCTCAAAGCAGAACTGGAAGAAGATGCCGAAGGAGAAGCACAGGCAGATGCGGCAGTAGACCGTGCCCGCCTTCACGATGCCGGCGACGTCCGTCTGCCAGCGGAAGAAGGGGCCGGAGAGCGTCAGCCCGATCACGGCGAACAGCACGGCGGTGAGCGCAAAGAGCACGATCGCCGTGTTGGCCGTGCGGTCGGCCATGGCCTGATTCTTCTCGCCCAGCGAGCGGGAGATCAGCGCGTTCACGCCGAGGCCCGTGCCGCCGCCGAGCGCGATCATCAGCGATTGCAGCGGGAACGCGAGCGAGAGCGCGTTGAACGCATCCTGGCTCACGCGGGAGACGAAATAACTGTCCACCACGTTGTAGAGCGCCTGCATCAGCATGGAGAGCATCATCGGCAGCGCCATCGAGGCCAGCAGCCGACCCACGGGCATCACGCCCATTTTGTTTTCCCGAACGATCCCGTTTTCTTCCATGAGGGTTCTCTTTCCCATTCATTCAAAAAAAGCGGCGGCGCCGCTTTTTTTGTTTGTGTCGTTTACTTTTTGAGCTCGCCGGCGGCGGACTTCGTCAGATACGCGTTGATGAAGCCGTCGAGCTCGCCGTCCATCACCGCCTGGATGTTGCCGGTCTCATAGTCGGTGCGGGTGTCCTTCACAAGCTGATAGGGCATGAACACGTAAGAGCGGATCTGGCTGCCCCACTCGATCTTGAGCTGGACGCCCTTGATGTCGGAAATCTTTTCCGCGTGCTGCTGGATCTTGAGCTCGAGCAGCTTGGCCTTGAGCATCTGCATCGCATAGTCGCGGTTCTGGAACTGCGAGCGCTGCGTCTGGCAGGCGGTGACGATGCCGGTGGGCTTGTGGATCAGGCGCACGGCGGAGCTGGTCTTGTTGACGTGCTGGCCGCCCGCGCCGCTGGAGCGGTAGACCTGCATCTCGATGTCCTCGGGCCGGATCTCGACCTCGATGTCGTTGGGAAGCTCCGGCATGACCTCCAGCGCGGCGAAGGAGGTCTGGCGGCGGGCGTTCGCGTCAAACGGAGAGACGCGCACCAGCCGGTGCACACCATGCTCGCCCTTGAGATAGCCGTAAGCGTTCTCGCCGCGGATCATCACGGTCGCGCTCTTGAGGCCGGCTTCGTCCCCATCGAGATAGTCCATCATCTCGAACTCGAAGCCGTGTTTGTTTGCCCACTGCATATACATACGGTAGAGCATTGCGGCCCAATCCTGCGCCTCGGTGCCGCCCGCGCCGGGGTGGAACTCGAGGATCGCGTTGCAGCCGTCGTATTCGCCGGAGAGCAGCGTCGTCAGCCGCGCCTGGGCCATCTTCTCCTCCAGCGCGGCGTATCCCTCCTGCAGCTCGGGCAGGAGGCTCGCGTCGTCCATCTCCGTGCCCATCTCGACCAGGGCGAGCAGGTCGCTGCGCTCCTGCGCGAGCTTTTCGTAACGCGCGACCTTCACTTGCAGCTGCTTGAGGCGGGTCTGGTTCTTCTGCGACCGCTCAAGGTCGTTCCAAAAGCCGTCCTCGCTGGCCTCCGCCTCCAGACGGGCGATCTCGTGCCGCGCGCTCTCGATCTCGAGCGCCTTGCCGAGATTTTCAAACGTGTCGTCCATCGCGAGGAGCTTCTGCTTATAACTGTCATATTCGATGACTGCCATGACATTTCTCCTTGTCAAGTCTTCATTAGCTGCAAAATGATATCACAGCCCTGTGGAAAAGGCAAGAAAAACCCGCCGTAAAAACAAAAAAGCCACGCTTTTCCAAGCGTGGTTCCCTCTGTCTGCCGCTCAGCGCTCGCTGACGGCGGGCTCCTCGTCGCCGAAAATCAGATCGTCGACGTCGGGTCCGATGAAGTTGCGGAACATATTCGCTCTCACGCTCCTTTCCTTTTGAAGTTCACCGTATGATAGCACGGGAAAACAAAAAAAGCAAGCACAAATTTTTCCGCTGCGGCCCCGAAGAATTCACGCTTTCTTCATAGAACCGCGGCCGAAGCGCCTTGTTTTCCAAAGATATTTCCCTTATAATAAACTCGTTGCAGTATCGGCACCGGAGGAAAAACGACATGTCGTCTTTCGTCAGCTTTGAAAACGTATCCAAGGTTTATCGCACCGGCGAGGTCGAGATCCGCGCCGTGGATCACATCGATTTCCGCATCGAGCGGGGCGAGTTCTGCGTCATCGTCGGTCCCTCGGGCGCGGGCAAGACCACCGTGCTCAACATGCTCGGCGGCATGGACGCCTGCACCGAGGGCACGATCCTGGTCGACGGGATCCGCGTGAGCGATTTTTCCGCCCGCCAGCTCACGGCCTACCGGCGGCACGACATCGGCTTTGTCTTCCAGTTTTACAATCTCGTCGGCAATCTGACGGCGCTGGAAAACGTGGAGCTCGCCGCCCAGATCTGCGACGATCCGCTCGACGCCGCCGAGGTGCTGGCGGAGGTGGGGCTTGCCGCGCGGGCGAACAATTTTCCGGGGCAGCTCTCCGGCGGCGAGCAGCAGCGCGTGGCCATCGCCCGCGCGCTGGCGAAAAACCCGAAGCTCCTGCTCTGCGACGAGCCGACCGGCGCGCTCGATTACGTCACGGGCAAGCAGGTGCTCAAGCTGCTGCAGGACACCTGCCGCCGGAAGGGCGTGACGGTGGTCGTCATCACGCACAACGGCGCCATCACGCCGATGGCGGACCGTGTGATCCGCATCAAAAACGGCACCGTGTCGGAGATGACGTGCAACCCGAACCCCACGCCGGTGGAAACCATCGAGTGGTAAACCGCGGCTGACGCCGCGCCGCCGGAACACGCAGGAAAGGAGGAGGCCCATGAGGCGATCGGCGCTGCGCAAGGATTTTTTGCGCGAAATTTCGCATACCCGCAGCCGCTTCCTGTCGATCCTGATCCTCGTGGCGCTGTCCGTCGCTTTCCTCTCCGGTCTGCGCGCCACCGCGCCGGACATGAAGCACACCGGCGACGACTATCTGGACGCGCTGCATCTGGCGGACGTCCAGGCGCTCTCCACCCTGGGCCTGACGGACGGCGACCTGGAGGCGCTGCTGGCCACCGGCGCCTTCGAGACCGGCGAGGCCGCCTGGGCGCTGGACGCTTACGCCGCCGCGCACGGGACGGAGCTGGTAACAAAGGTCTATTCGCTCTCGGAGCGCGGTGTGAACGACGTGCTGCTGCGCGAAGGTCGCCTGCCCGCCGCGGACGACGAGTGCGTCGTCGAGGAGGGACTGCTCGCGCAGCTCGACGCCGCCGTCGGCGATGCGATCGCGCTGACGCCCGCCGACGCCTATGCCGACGCGCTGCGCTACGAGCGCTTCACGATCGTGGGCACGATCCGCTCGCCGGTCTATCTGAGCATCGAGCGCGGCGCGTCCACGCTGGGCTCCGGTTCCGTCAAGGCGTATCTCTACCTGCCGCGGTCGGCCTTCGCGCTGGACTATTACACGGTGCTCTGGCTGCGCGTGCGCGGCGCGGCGGAGATGACCGCGTTTTATGAAGAGTACGACGATTCGGTCTCCGAGCTGCTCGACGAGCTCAAGCCGCTGGCGGCGGAGCGCGCGCAGCTGCGCTATGACGACATCGTTGAGGAGGCGAACGCAAAGCTCGACGACGCCCGGCGCGCGCTGGACGACGCCCGCGCCGAAGCGGACGAGGAGCTCGGCAAGGCAGAGAGGGAGCTCTCCGACGCCCGCAGGAAGCTGGACGACGGCTGGGTGGAATACCGCGACGGCGAGCGGACGCTGGCGCGCGAGACCGCCGAGGCCGAGCAGAAGCTCGCGGACGCCCGCGCGGAGCTGCGCGACGCGCTGCGCGAGCTGCTCGACGGCGAGATCGGCTATGAGGACGGCCTGAAAGAGTATCAGGAGGGCCTTGCCGAATATGAGGAGGGGCTTGCCGACTACGAAAAAGGGCTGGCCGAGTATGAGGACGGCGAAGCGCAGTACGCCGAGGGACTGACCGCGTTCCGGGACGGCCGCGCCGCGCTTGCCGACGCGTTCGACGAGCTGACCGCCGCCGAGGCGGAGCTTGCCGAGGGCAAGGCGCGGCTCGACGCAGCGGAGGAATTGTTCGACACGCTGGCGCAGCTGCTGTTCGGCATGAGCGGGGACGAGCTGTTCGAGAGCCTTCGGGACGGATCGATGAGCGAAGACGAGGTCAACGAGCGGCTGGACTTTGCCCGCGCAGCTCTGGACGGCGTCATCGAGCACGGCGAGGAGCTGCTGGACGCCCTGCCGGACAAGGAACGGCTCCGGGAGATCGTGGATTCTCTGCCCGACGTCCCGGGCTTGCAGGAACTGGTGGAGGCCCTGCCGGATCAGAGCCGCCTGCGCGAGCTGCTGGACGAGGCACGCGCCCGCCGCGGCGAGCTGGACGGGATCGATGCGGCCTATCTGCTGGACGCCATGCAGCAGCTTGCGGACGCCCGCACGGAATACGAGGCGGGCGCCTCGCGCATCGCCGAGGGCTGGGCGGAATATGAGGACGGCGTGCGCGCCCTCGACGAGGCCGAGGAGGAGCTTGCGGATGCGCGCGCGGAGCTGGACGAAGCGAAGGCGCAGCTGGACGACGCGAAGGCGCAGCTGGACGACGCGAAAGCGCAGCTGGACGACGCGCAAACGGAACTGGACGACGGCCGCCGCGCGCTGGACGACGGCTGGACGGCATACCGAGAGGGGCTTGCCGACGCGCTGCGCGACCTGAACGACGGCGAAGCGGAGTATGCCGACGGCATGGCCGAGTATCTCGACGGAAAGCGCGAAGCGGAGGAGAAGCTCGCAGACGGCGAGGAAAAGCTGCTGGACGCGCGCCGCCGCCTCTCGGAGATCGAGCACGGCGAATGGTACCTGTTTTCCCGCAGCTACAACCCGGGCTACACGGGCTTCGGACAGGACGCCGACCGCATGGGCAACCTGGCGAGCGTCTTCCCGATGATCTTCTTCCTGGTCGCGGCGCTCGTGTGCCTTACGACCATGACCCGCATGGTCGAGGAGCAGCGCATCCAGATCGGCTCGCTCAAGGCGCTGGGCTACAGCCGCTTTGCCATTTCGCGCAAGTATCTCGGCTACGGCATGCTGCCGAGCCTGATCGGCAGCGCGCTGGGCCTTGCGATCGGCTACACGCTCTTCCCGGCGATGATCTTCACCGCCTACCAGATCATGTACCAGATGCCGAACATCGAGCTGCGCGCCTATCCGGAGATCTCGGCGTTCTCCGTGCTCGCGGCGGTCGCCTGCACCACGCTCTCGACGCTCTGGGCCTGCCTCGCCACGCTGCGCGAATCGCCCGCCGCCCTGATGCGCCCGCGCGCGCCCAAGGCGGGCAAGCGCGTGCTGCTGGAATACATCAGGCCGCTGTGGCGGCGCATGAAGTTCATCCACAAGGTCACCGCGCGCAACCTGTTCCGCTACCAAAAGCGCTTTTGGATGACGGTCATCGGCATCGGCGGCTGCACGGCGCTGATCATCGCGGGCTTCGGGCTGCGCAGCTCGCTGATGTTCACCATGTCGCGCCAGTTCGACGAGCTGTTTCACTACACCGCGCAGGTCACCATGCTCGACAGCATCCTGCCGGAGGACCGCGCGGCGGTCGAACGCTTCATCGCCTCGGACGGGCGCGTCACCGCGGCGGTGCCCTGCGCCATGTCCTCCGCCACGGCGGTGAGCGGACGGTACTCGACCTCGGTCTACGTGGAAACGATGGAGGCCGACGCGCTGCCGCAGGCCATCGAGCTCTATGACGCGCACGGCGGCGGGACGATCGCCATGGGAGACGAGGGCGTCTACATCGACCAGAAGCTCGGCGAGCTGCTGGGCGTCGGCACGGGGGACGAATTCTTCATCGACGGCGACGAGCGCGCGAACGTGACCGTCGCGGGCGTCTTTGAGCACTATACGGCGCATTTCGTCTATATGACGCCGGCCTACTACGAGCGCGCCTTCGGCGCCGCGGCGGAGACGAACGGCTATCTGCTGACCCTGACGAGCGACGAGCCGGAATTCTGCGACGCGGTGTTCGAGGAGCTGATGCGCCACGGCAGCGTCACGGCCACGCGCATGAGCGACACGCGCGACACGTATCTGCACAGCATGGAGCGGATCGATTTCGTGGTGGTCATCGTCATCCTTGCGGCGGCGGCGCTCGCGATGGTCGTGCTCTACAACCTTTCCAACATCAACATCACCGAGCGGCTGCGCGAGCTGGCCACGATCAAGCTGCTCGGCTTTTACGACGGCGAGGTCTCCGCCTACGTCTACCGCGAAAACGTCGTGCTCACGGTGTTCGGCACGGCGCTCGGCATCCTGATGGGCCACTGGCTGCACGTGTGGCTCGTGCGTTCGGTCGAGATCGACCTCATGATGTTCGGGCGTGAGACCGACCCCAAGAGCTATCTTTACGCCGCGGTGCTGACGTTCTTCTTCTCCTTCCTCGTGAATCTGCTGGCGCACTTCAAGATGAAGAAGATCGACATGGTGGAGAGCCTCAAAAGCGCGGAGTGAGCGCGCGATCCCAAGAGAAGGAAGCGAAGAAAATGCACGAATTTTCAGCCGGACGATACGACGTCGCCGTGATCGGCGCGGGCCACGCGGGGATCGAGGCGGCGCTCGCCGCCGCGCGCCTCGGCCTGCGGACGGTCTGCTTCACCGTGAGTCTCGACGCCGTGGGCAACATGCCCTGCAACCCGGCGATCGGCGGCACCGGCAAGGGACACCTTGTGCGCGAGCTGGACGCCCTCGGCGGCGAAATGGCGCGCGCCGCGGATCGGGCCTGCATCCAATACCGGCTGCTCAACCGCGGCAAGGGGCCTGCGGTCTGGTCGCTGCGCGCCCAGGCCGACCGGCGGCGCTATCAGGAGATCATGAAGCACACGCTCGAGCGGCAGGAGAATCTGTCGCTCCGGCAGGGGGAGATCGTCGATCTGCGCGTGGAGGACGGGGCGGTGCGCGCCGTCGTCAGCGCGACGGGCGGCGTGTACGAGACGCGCGCGGTGATCCTCTGCACGGGCACATATCTCGACGGGCGGACCGTCACCGGCGAACACACGGAGCGCAGCGGGCCGGACGGGCTGCACGCCGCGCTGCCGCTGGCGGAGCGGCTGCGGGCGCTGGGCCTGCCGCTGCGCCGCTTCAAGACCGGCACGCCCCCGCGCATCAACGCCCGAAGCGTGGATTTTTCCCGCATGGAGCTGCAGGAGGGGGACGGGACACCGGTGCCCTTCTCGTTTTCGACGGCGGCGGCGCCGGTGAACCGCGCGGTCTGCTACCTGACCTATACAAACGCCGAAACGCACCGCATCCTGCGGGAAAATCTCGACAAAAGCCCGCTGTACTCCGGCGTGATCGAGGGCGTCGGCCCGCGATACTGCCCGTCGATCGAGACGAAGGTCGTCCGTTTTCCCGACAAGCCGCGCCACCAGCTGTTCATCGAGCCGATGGGCCTCGAGACGGAGGAGCTGTACGTGCAGGGCTTCTCGTCCTCCATGCCGGAGGAGGTGCAGCTCGCCGCGCTGCGCACGGTGCCGGGGCTCGAGCGCGCGGAGATGACGCGCCCGGGCTACGCCATCGAGTACGACTGCATCGACCCCACGGCGCTGCTGCCGACGCTGGAGAGCAAGGCGATCCGCGGGCTCTACGGCGCGGGACAGTTCAACGGTTCGTCCGGCTATGAGGAGGCGGCGGTGCAGGGATTCCTGGCGGGCGTGAACGCCGCGCGGAAGCTGCGCGGCGAGGAAGCGCTGATCCTCAGCCGCGGCCAGGCCTATATCGGCGCGCTGATCGACGACCTGGTGACCAAGGGCACGAACGAGCCATACCGCATGATGACCTCGCGCAGCGAGTACCGCCTGCTGCTGCGGCAGGACAACGCCGATGAGCGCCTGAGCGCGATCGGGCACGCGATCGGCCTGGTGCCGGACGAGCGGCTTGCCGCGGTGGAGGCGAAGTATGCCGCCGTGCGCGCGGAGATCGCGCGGCTCGGCCGCACGGGGATAAGCGCCTCGCCGGCGCTGACGGCGCTGCTCGCTTCGCGCGGCACGGCCGAGGTGCACGACGGCAGCACGCTGCTGGCGCTGCTGCGCCGTCCGCAGCTTCATTATGACGATCTGCGCGCGCTCGATCCGGTGTGCGCGGCGTTCCCGGCGGCGCTGGCCGAGAGCGTGGAGATCGCGGTGAAGTACGAGGGCTATATCCGCCGGCAGGAGGCGGAGGTCGCGGAGCTGGCGCGCCTCGAGCGGCGCACCCTGCCGGAGGGGATCGACTACGCCGCCGTCGAGGGCCTGCGCCTTGAGGCGCGGGAGAAGCTCGCCGCCATCCGGCCGCGCTCGCTGGGGCAGGCGGGACGCATCTCCGGCGTCAGTCCGGCAGATATCGCCGCGCTGATGATCTGGCTGGGCAGGCGGCGGTGAAACGCGGGAACTTTCGGCGGAAAGCCGCCGTCTAAGAGAGCGAAAGAAAGTCCCGCGCGCTGCGCGGGGAAGAATCCTTCGATAGGAGGCGCTTTTTATGCAGGGAAAGAACAAATGCAGGATCCTCAAGGAGATCCGTCAGAAGATCGCGGACAAGAACGACATTCCCTACGTCACGCGTGAATGCAGCTATCAGGGCGATTGCACCGGCACCTGCCCGCGCTGCGAGAGCGAGCTGCGCTATCTGGAGCGGCAGCTGGCCGAGCGGCAGCGCCTGGGCAAAAAGGTGACGGTCGCCGCGCTGTGCGCCGGCTTTGCCGTGTTTGCGGCGGGCTGCACGCCGACGGACACGATCGGACCCACGACGCTGGGCGGTACCGCACCGAGCATCGAGGCGCCGCGGCACACGGAGCAGACGACGCTGCCGGAGGGCAACCCCTTCGTGCCGGAGGCGCTGACGGGCGACGTGCTCACGGAGGTCGAGGGCGAGCTCGCTGTGCCGCCGGAGGAGCTGATGGGAAAAGTTGCCCTGTCGCCGGAGGCGCTGGCGGGCGAGGAGACGCCGGACGAAAACGGCGGAGAGTTCCCGCCGCTCGCGGGTGTGCCCGCCGCGCCGTTCGAGCAGCCGGAGGAGCTGACGGGCGACGTGCTCCCGGAGGTCGAGCCCGTCGAGGCCGATCCGGATCCGGGACGCGCCATCCTGCCCGTGCAGCCGAAGCCGACACCGGAGGAGCGCTGAACGATGGCGGAGCCGACCTATCCGCTGCTTTCGATCTCGCGGCTGCGCATCGGCATGGACGGGTACGGCGTGACCTCGCTCGTGGCGGGGGCGGGCTGCCCGCTGCGCTGCCGCTGGTGCATCAACAAGGCGCTGCTCACGCGCGCGGGAACGCCTGTGACCGCGCGGGAGCTCCATGAGCGGGTGCTGCCGGACGACCTCTATTTCCGCGCGACCGGGGGCGGCGTGACCTTCGGCGGAGGCGAGGCGCTGCTGCACGCGGATTTCCTGCGGGCGTTCCGCGCGGTCTGCGGGGATGCGTGGAAGCTCAACGCGGAGACGAGCCTTGCCGTGCCGCGCGCGCTGGCCGAGATCGCGGCGGAGGTCGTGGACGAGTTCATCGTCGACTGCAAGGACATGGATCCGGAGGTCTACCGCCGCTACACCGGCGGGGATGAGACGCTGATGGAGGAAAACCTCCGCCTGCTGCTTGCGCGCTGCGGCAGCGAGCGGCTGCACGTGCGCGTGCCGCTGATCCCCCGGTACAACACGCCCGAGGGGCAGGCGCGGAGCGTCGGACGCCTGCGCGCGCTGGGCGTGACGCGGATCGAGACCTTTCCCTACGTGATCCGAACCGAAAAGAAAGAGACGCCGTGAGGCCGCAGCGCGGCCTCACGGCGTCTCTTTTCACAAACCGGACATGCGGAAGCGCTTTACCGCACCGGCGCCCGGAACAGACCGTGGCGATTGCAGTAATAGAGGAAAAACCGCGTCCTGTCAGGCTTGAACCACGCCTGCGCGGCTCCCTCCGGATACAGCTTCCGGAACTCAAACCCGTCGTCCCGTACGGCTGCGATGAAAGAGACATGGTGCGTCTTGCTCATTTCGTGCGGGATCGTCACGCAGAGCTCGTCCTCCACCCGCTCCGCGCGCAGACGGTGCGCGTCGTCCTCCGGCTCGGCTTCCAGCGCCGGCAGCACGATCCCGCAGCAGCTGACGACCGCCCGGCCCGTGCTCCGGATCACGTTCCCGCAGAGCGGACACACGCAGAGCTCCGTTCGCAGCAGATTGGCCGAGCGATTGGTGTTGGTCACGTTCTGCCCGGCAAACAGCTCGATCACCGATACGCCCAGCGCGGCGGAGAGAGGCTCGATCAGCGAAACGTCCGGATAGCCGCGGCCTGTTTCCCATTTTGAAACCGCCTTGCCGCTGACGCGGATCCTTTCGGCGAGCTGCTGCTGCGTGAGCCCGCCCGCCTCGCGCAGGCGGCGGATCATTGCTCCGGTAACGTAAGCGTCCATCACGGCACCTCCTTCTGCCGTAACGATACAATATCGCCGCGAAGAACGCAACCTACGCACCGTAGAGAACGCCCGCGCGGCGGAAAGAAACGCGGAAAGGAAGCCTTGCATGACCCGCGGCTTTGTGCTATCATATATTAGTTGAAGTATCATCTTTCGGAGGACGACGCCTTGGATCGCAAACAGGTGCTGGTCAGCAAAGAGGAGCTGGCGCGGCAGAGAGAATACATGCAGAAGGTGCGCGCGCTGCATGAAACGCGCACGCGCGCGCCGCTTGCGCTGGTGGACACCTTCGGCTGCCAGCAGAACGTGGCCGACGGGGAGATGCTCGCGGGGCTGCTGCGCGAGATGGGCTGCGAGTTCACGGACGATCCCGCGCGGGCCGACATCGTGCTGCTCAACACCTGCGCCATCCGCGAGCACGCGGAAAAGCGCGTGTTCGGCGCGCTGGGCGAGCTGACGCACGCGAAGGCCGCGCATCCGGAGCAGATCATCGTGCTGTGCGGCTGCATGGCGCAGCAGCCGCGGATCGCGGAGAAGGTGCGCGAATCCTACCGCCACGTGGATCTCGTGATGGGGCCGCAGGCGGAGTGGCGCCTGCCGGAGCTGCTCTGGCAGGTCTATACGGAGCGCAGGCGCGTATTCTCCATCGAGGACGAGCACGGCCGCATCGCGGAGGATCTGCCCGTGCGGCGGGACGGCACGGTGCGCGCGTGGGTGTCGATCATGTACGGGTGCAACAACTTCTGCTCGTACTGCATCGTGCCTTACGTCCGCGGGCGCGAGCGCAGCCGCGACCCGGAAAAGATCGTGGCGGAGTGCCGCGCGCTGATCGCGGAGGGTTACAAGGAGATCTATCTGCTGGGACAGAACGTGAACAGCTACGGCAAGGATCTCGGCACAGGGTACGATTTTGCCGACCTGCTCGCGGAGATCGACGCCATCCCCGGCGAGTACTGGCTGCGCTTCATGTCCAGCCAGCCGAAGGACGCGACGGAGAAGCTGTTCCGGACGATGGCGCGCTGCCGCCACGTGGCGAAGAGCCTGCATCTGCCGGTGCAGAGCGGGAACGACCGCGTCCTGCGCGCGATGCACCGCACCTATACGCGCGAGGCGTATCTGGCGCTGATCGCCGCCGCGCGCGCCGCCATGTCTGACCTGGTGCTCACGAGCGACGTGATCATCGGCTTCCCCGGCGAAACCGAAGCCGAGGCGATGGACACCGTTTCCCTCGTGCGGGAGGCGAGGTTCGACGCGCTGTTTACCTTCATTTTCTCGCCCCGGCCCGGCACGCCCGCAGCGGCGATGCCCGACCCCGTGCCGCGCGCGGAAAAGCAGCGCTGGTTCGACCGCCTGCTCGAGGTGCAGAACGCCTACAGCGCGGAAAAACACGCCGCTTACGTCGGACGCACGGTGCGCGTGCTGATCGACGGGGAAAGCGGCGATGAGGAATATCCGCTCTCCTGCCGCACCGAGGGCAACCGCCTCGTGCGCGCAAAGGGCGATCCGGCCCGCATCGGCAGCTTTGCCGAGGCGGAGATCACCGACAGCAACACCTGGGCTTTGTATGGGAGGATCGTATGAAAGTCGTCACTTTGCTGGAAAACACCACCTGCCGCGCGACGGTCAAGAGCGCGCACGGCCTTTCGATGTATATCGAAACGGACCGGCATAAGCTGCTGTTCGACATGGGGCCGAACGCGGACTTCCTGGAAAACGCCGCGGCGCTGGGCGTGGACGTGGCCGCGGTGGACACGGCGTTCCTCTCCCACGCGCACGCCGACCACTGCGGCGGACTTGAGCTGTTCTGCCGCCGCAACGACCGCGCGCCGGTCTACGTGCAGAAGAACGTCTGGGGCGCGTATTACGTCATCACGCCGAACAAGCACGCCTACATCGGCATGGACGGGGAGCTGCGCAAATATTCCGACCGCCTGGTGCCGACTGAGGGCAGCGTGGTGATCGACGACGAGCTGCAGGTCTTCTCCGGCGGCATGGGGCGCGATTACTGGTCGCACGCGAACGACACGCTGCGCGAGAAGATCGGCGAGGAGTACCCGAAGGACCGCTTCCTGCACGAGCAGAACCTGATCGTGACCGAGGGGGACAAGGCGGTGCTTTTCGGCGGCTGCGCGCACAACGGCGTGGTCAACATCCTGCGCCGGGCGGAGGAGCTGCTCGGCCGCGCGCCGGACGCGGTGTTCGCCGGCTTCCACCTCATCAATCCATCTCTCGGACAGACCGAGCCGCGCGGACTGATCGAGGCCATCGCCCGCGAGCTTGCGGCGCGGCCGGATACGGTGTATTACACCGGCCACTGCACCGGACAGGAGGCCTTCGACATCATGAAAGAAACGCTGGGCGACCGGCTGCGCTACATGGCCGGCGGCAGCGTGTTCGAGGTGTGAGCGTGACGAACGAAGAGCGGATCCGCGCGGCGGAATCCTTTTTGCAGGCGAAGCTGCGCGGCGGACGCCACATGCAGGAGCATCCGGAGGAGCTGGCCTACCGCCTCGCGCACTCTTACCGCGTGGCGAACCTCGGCCGGCAGATCGCAGCGCGGGAGGGCTTTGACGAGACGGAGATGACCGTCGCCTGCCTGCTGCACGACGTGGCCTACTGCGAGGATTGGGACGCGGAAACGGGCTGGAACGAGCACGGGCGGCGCGGCGCGGCGATCGCGCGGCCGTTTCTTGCGGACCTCGGCTTTGCGCCGGAGCGCGTGCAGGACATGTGCTACGGCATCGCCGTCCATGTGGACGACCGGGCGGACTTTGACGGCGTGCGCACGCCGTTCGCAGGGACGATTTCGGATGCGGACAACATCGACCGTTTCGACGCCTACCGCATCTATGAGGGACTGCAGAGCAGCGGCTTCCGCGCGCTGACGCTTGAGGAAAAGACGGAGCGCGCAGAGCGGACGCTGGCCCGCCTGCGGGAGCTGCGCGGCACGGAGACGGCCACGGAAACGGCGCGCCTGCTCTGGCGGGAGCGGATCGACTTTTTCCTTGCGTTTTACGAGCGGCTGTGTACGCAGCTCGCGCGGAGCGCACGGATCCTTTGATCTTACAGAAAGAGAGAACGGCCATGGCGGAGCTGACCCCCATGATGAAGCAATATCTCGAGGTGAAGGAGCAGAACAAGGACTCGATCCTGTTCTTCCGCCTCGGCGACTTTTACGAGATGTTCGCGGACGACGCGATCACCGCCTCGCGCGAGCTGGATCTCACGCTCACAACGCGCGACCGCGGCAAGGCCGCCGAGGATCAGACGCCGATGTGCGGCGTGCCCTACCACTCGAGCGACGGATATATCGCGCGGCTGATCGCCAAGGGCTACAAGGTCGCCATCTGCGAGCAGACCGAGGATCCGGCGCTCGCCAAGGGCCTCGTCAAGCGGGATATCATCCGCGTGGTGACGCCCGGCACCGTGATCGACGGACAGAGCCTTGAGGCCACGCGCGGGAACTTCCTCGCGGGCGTGTTTCTCGACGAGCAGAACGCGGGCGTCGCCTTCTGCGACATGACCACCGGACACACGCACGTGACGGCGTTCGCCGGCGCGGAGCGGGTGGAGCATCTCGCAAACGAGCTCTCGCGCTTCACGCCCGCCGAGGCGGTGCTGAGCGAGGGGGCGCTGGCGGAGGAGACGCTCACGGCGCTGCTGCGTGAAAAGCTCGGCTGCGCCGTGGAGCGGGGCGAGAAGCGCTTTGCGCTGCGCGAGGCGGAGAAGGCCGTGCTTGCGCAGTACGGCGAGGAGGCCTGCGCCGCGCTGCCGCGCGGCAACCCCGCGGCGGTGCTGGCGCTGGGAGGACTGCTGTCCTACCTGCACGAGACGCAGAAGAACGACCTGGCCTATATCAAGGACCTGGAATACTACGAGCAGGGCCGATTCATGGAGCTGGACCTCACCGCGCGGCGCAACCTGGAGCTGACCGAGACGCTGCGCGGCAAGGAAAAGCGCGGGAGCCTGCTCTGGGTGCTCGACAAGACGAAGACCGCGATGGGCGCGCGCTGCCTGCGCGCGTATCTGGAGCGGCCGCTGCGCGAGGCCGCGGCGATCGATCGCCGCCTCAGCGCGGTGGAGGCGCTGGTGAACAACACCGTGGCGCGCGAGGAGCTGCGCCTTGCCATGACCGGCATCGCGGACATGGAGCGTCTGATCGGGCGCATCGTCTACGGCACGGCGGGAGGGCGCGACTTCGCCTCGCTGCGCATCTCGATCGAAAAGCTCGGCGCGGTGAAGGCGCAGCTGGAGAGCTTCCCCGGCGGGCGGCTCGCGGAGCTGTGCCGCGAGCTCGACACGCTGGACGACGTGGCCGCGCGCATCCGCGAGACGCTGGTGGACGAGCCGCCATTCTCCGTGCGCGAGGGCGGGTTCATCCGCCCGGGCTACCACCCGGAGGTCGACCGTCTGCACGACATCCTCTCCGGCGGCAAGGGCCTGCTCGCCGGCATCGAGACGCGCGAGCGCGAGCGCACCGGCATCCGCACGCTGCGCATCGGCTACAACAAGGTGTTCGGCTACTACATCGAGGTGTCCAACTCCTTTAAGGATCAGGTACCGGAGAGCTACATCCGCAAGCAGACGCTCGTGAACGGCGAGCGCTACGTGACGCAGGAGCTCAAGGATCTCGAGCAGGAGATCCTGACCGCGGGCGAACGCGTGAACGCGCTGGAGTACGAGCTGTTCGCCGCCCTGCGCGACGAGGTGAGCGCGCAGGCCGAGCGCATCCAGCGCAGCGCCGCCGCGCTCGCGGAGCTCGACACGCTCTGCTCGTTTGCCGCCGTGGCCGTGCAGAACAGCTACTGCCGCCCGACGGTGGACGACGGCGGCGTGATCGAGATCCACGACGGGCGCCACCCGGTGGTGGAGCGCGTGCTGAAGGACAGCCTCTTCGTACCGAACGACACCTATATGGGCGAGCGCGAGAACCGCGTGGCCATCATCACCGGCCCGAACATGGCGGGCAAATCGACCTATATGCGTCAGGTCGCGCTCATCACGCTGATGGCGCAGATCGGATCGTTCGTGCCGGCGCGCAGCGCGCGCATCGGCGTGGTCGACCGCATCTTCACGCGCATCGGCGCGAGCGACGACCTCGCGGGCGGACAGTCCACCTTTATGGTGGAGATGAACGAGGTAGCGGAGATCCTGCGCCGGGCGACGCCCCGTTCGCTGCTGATCCTCGACGAGATCGGCCGCGGCACCTCAACGTTCGACGGGATGAGCATCGCGCGCGCGGTGCTGGAGTTTTGCGCAAGCCCCAAAAAGCTCGGCGCGAAGACCCTGTTCGCCACGCATTACCACGAGCTCACGGAGCTGGAGAACACGCTGCCGGGCGTGAAAAACTACAACATTTCGATCCGCAAGCGCGGCGAGGAGCTGGTGTTCCTGCGCAAGATCGTGCCGGGCGGCGCCGACCGCAGCTACGGCATCGAGGTGGCGAAGCTGGCGGGCCTGCCGAAGGAGGTCGTCGCCCGGGCGAAGGCCGTGCTGGCGGAGCTGGAACAGGGCGCGGGCTATCAGGTCGCGCCGCGGCGCGAGGAGGATCAGCTGAGCATGACGGCGCTCGGAGAGGCGGAGGCGCTCGACGCGCTGCGCCGCGCCCAGCCGGAGACCATGACGCCCATCGAGGCGATGCAGCTGCTCTTCGCGCTCAAGCAGAAGCTGCAGTGACTGCGAGGTGACGACGTGGCGAAAAAACCCACATGGACGCAGATGACCCAGACCGAGCGCGTAGCAGGGGCGATCTTCTTCGTGGTGTACCTGCTGGTGCTGCCGCTGCTCTCGGACAGGCTGTTCGCCCTGATCGAGGTGCTGCTCGACGTGGAGCTCGGCGCGAGCATGCGCAACGCGATCTATTACTATGCGCTCTTTGCCGTGACGCTGCTGCTGTTCCACGGCTTCCTCGCGCGGACGACGACGCGCTTTCTCGACGGCGCCGGCCGCGCGCTGGGGACGCTGTGCCTTGCGCTTGTGCTGTTCTACGGCGCGAACGAGCTGCTCTACCGTGTTGGCAGCGTGCTGTTCCACAGCCGCGTCAACCTGAATGACATGGCCATCGCCGCCCAGATCAGCGCGGCGCCGCACATGACGGCGCTGATCGTGGTGCTGCTGGCGCCGTTCGTGGAGGAGACGCTGTTCCGCGGCCTTGTGTTCGGCTGCCTGCGCGAGAAGAGCGCCCTGGCGGCTTACGTCGTGTCGGCGGCGCTGTTCGCGCTGCTGCACGTGTGGACCTTCGCGCTCTCGTCGTGGGATGTGTCGTATTTTCTGCTGATGCTGCAATATCTTGTGCCCGGCCTGGTGTTCGCCTGGTCGTTCGACCACGCCGGCACGCTCTGGACGCCGATTTTGCTCCACGCGCTCGTCAACGCGCTCGCGCTCTGGTCGGCGCTTTCGTAAGGAGGAACGATCCATGCCGCACATCCAACAGCTTTCCCCGCACGTCGCCGACCTGATCGCCGCAGGCGAGGTCGTCGAGCGTCCGGCAAGCGTCGTCAAGGAGCTTGTGGAGAACGCGCTCGACGCCGGCGCAAGCGCCGTGACCGTCGAGATCCAGGACGGGGGCATGACCTATATCCGCGTGACCGACGACGGCTGCGGCATCGACCCCGCGGAGCTGCCGACGGCCTTTCTGCGCCACGCGACGAGCAAGCTGCGCCGTGCGGAGGACCTGTCCGCCATCGGCACGCTGGGCTTCCGCGGCGAGGCGCTGGCTGCCATCGCGGCGGTGTCGCGGCTGGACGTCTTTTCCCGCCCGCGCGGCGCGGAGAGCGGCGCGACGCTGCACCTGGAGGGCGGCGTGGCCGGCGCCGTCGCGCCGGCGGGCTGCCCGGAGGGGACGAGCGTCATCGTGCGCGACCTGTTTTTCAACACGCCGGCGCGCCTGAAGTTCATGAAGCGCGACAGCGCCGAGGCGACCGCCGTGTCGGGCCTTGCGGCGCATCTGGCGCTCTCGCATCCGGGCGTGTCGCTCCGGCTCATCAAGGACGGGACGGAGACGCTGCACACCCCCGGCGACGGGCAGCTCGGCAGCGCCGTCTACGCCGCGCTCGGGCGGGAGTTCGCGCTCTCGCTCGCGGAGGTGCACGCCTCCGACGGGGCACTGCGGGCGGACGGCTTCGTGACCCGGCCACTCGCCGGCCGCGGCACGCGCGGCATGCAGACGTTCTTCGTCAACGGCCGCTTCGTCAAGTCGCAGCTGCTGACCGCCGCGCTGGAGGAGGCCTACGCCAACCGCATCATGAAGGGCAAGTTTCCCGGCTGCGTGCTGGACGTCACGCTGCCGAACGACATGGTGGACGTGAACGTCCACCCGGCCAAGACGGTCGTGAAGTTCCTGAACGAAAAGACGGTGTTCGACCTCGTCTACCACGGGGTGACGGATGCGCTCGACCGCGACGGAACGCCGCAGGAGTCCGCACCGAAGCCGCGGGAGATCCGCAGCCCCCGCGGTGATTTTTACCAGAACATGAGCGCCGAGCAGTTCCGCGCCCGGCGCATGCCGGAGGGCGCCGCCGCGGGCTTCCGCACGCGCGTGCCGCCCGCGAACAGCGAGCTGTCCGGGCGCGCGGGACTCGGAGACTATCTCCGCCGCGCGGCGGTCCGTCCGCTGCCGAAGCAGGAGGAGGATGAGAAACCGCCGATCGTCCGGCCCGTGCAGCCCAGGCCCGCGGCGGAGCCTTTCACCGCGCCCGCTGCGCCTGCCGCCGCGCCTGCCGCGCCTGTGCCGGAGCAGCTCACGCTGACGCCGGAGACGGCGGCGCCTTGGCGCATCGCCGGCGAGGTGCTCGACACCTATATCGTCTGCGAGGACGGGGAGCAGAACGTCTGGCTCATCGACAAGCACGCCGCGCACGAGCGCGTGAACTTCGACCGCTTCCGCGCGCAGGAGCGCGCGATCATGGCGCAGACGCTGCTGACGCCCCTCGTCGCGCAGTTGCCGGAGGCCGAATACGCCGCGCTCGCGGCGCAGCTGCCGCTGCTGCGCGAGTTCGGCTTCGAATGCGAAGAGTTCGGCGACGGCGCGCTGCTCGTGCGCGAGATCCCGGCCGATATCGACGAAGGGGACGCGATCCCCGCGCTGGAGGAGCTGGCTGGGGAGCTGACGCAGCGCCACGGCGCCGATCCCGCCGCCGCGCGGGACGCGCTGCTGGCGACGCTCGCGTGCAAGGCCGCGATCAAGGGCGGCATGAAAAGCGACGAGCGCGAGCTGCGCACGCTCGTGGACAGGGTGCAGTCCGGCGAGATCGTATACTGCCCGCACGGGCGGCCGGTCAAGGTGAAGATCACCCGGCGCGAGCTGGAAAAGATGTTCAAACGGATCGTGTGAAGGAGAGACGGAAATGGCAAAGAAGGATCAGCGCTTCGTCGTCTATACCGAGAGCATGGGTTTCAGCCATGCGAAGATCATCCTGGATCGGAAGACGGGCGTGCATTACCTGTTCTTTTTCGACGGGTCGGCCGGCGGGCTGACGCCCCTGCTCGGCCGGGACGGCAGACCCATCGTGCAGGACGTGGACGATGCGCCGTAAGCTGATCTGCGTCGTCGGACCGACGGCCTGCGGCAAGACGCGCCTCGGCGTCCTCCTGGCGCAGCGGTACGGCGGCGAGGTGATCTCCTGCGACTCGATGCAGGTCTACCGCGGCATGGTGATCGGCACGGCCGCGCCGACGGCGGAGGAGACCGAGGGCGTGCCGCACCACATGATCGGCGTCGCGGACCCGCGGGAGCCGTATTCCGTGGCGCGCTACGCCTCGGAGGCGGGCCGCTGCGTGGACGACGTGCTCGCGCGCGGCAGGCGGCCGATCGTCGTCGGCGGGACGGGGCTGTATCTCGACGCGCTCCTCGCCGGACACGGCTTTGCCGCCGGACAGAGCGGCGGCGCGGTGCGCGCGGCGCTGGAGGCACAGCTTGCCGCCGAGGGCACGGAACCGCTGCTGCGCGAGCTGCGCGCCGTGGATCCCGAGAGCGCCGCGCGCCTCCGGCCGAACGACGCCAAGCGCATCGTGCGCGCGCTGGAGGTCTGGCGGGAAACGGGACGCACGATCACGCAGCACAACGCCGAGAGCCGCGCGGCGCCGCCGCGCTACGAGGCGGTGAAGCTCGGCCTCGCTTTCGAGGATCGCGAGGACATGAAGGCGCAGATCGACCGGCGCGTGGACGAGATGTTCGCGCGCGGCCTGCTGGACGAGGTGCGCGCGCTGCTCGCGCGCGGCGTGCCGCGCGACGCTACGGCGATGCAGGCCATCGGCTACAAGGAGTGCCTCGCCTGTCTCGATGGGAACGAGACCCCGGAGGAGGCCGCCGCGCGGATCAAGCTGCGTTCGCGGCAGTATGCCAAGCGGCAGCTGACCTGGCTGCGGCGCGACGGGGACGTCCGCTGGTTCTATTGGAAAAAAGCGCGCGATTTCCAATCTGCTCTCGCTTTTTCGACAGAAACTCTCGCTGATTGTGGCGTATCCTGATGCTTGGCGGGCACGGCCCGCACAAACAGAAAGGACAGGATACACCCATGAAAAAAATCGCAAATCTGCAGGACGTTTTTCTCACAAAGGCGCGCAGGAGCGCCGTGCCGCTGACCGTCTTTCTGGTCAACGGGTTCCAGATGCGCGGCGTCGTGACCGGGTTTGACAGCTTCGTCGTCGTGCTCGAGAGCGAGGGCCGGCAGCAGATGCTCTACAAACACGCGATCTCCACGATCGCGCCGGCGCAGAACATCGATCTGCGGCAGACGGAGGAGGACGGTCCGGGCTGAAGGGAGCGCTATGAAATCCGGGTCCTTTGCCACAAAAACGATCATGGTGCTGATCTTCCTGGCGGTCGCCGCATATTTCGGCATCCAGGGGTATCGGTATTTTGTCAATCCCATCTCGACGACGCTGGTGTACCAGTACCGCACGGAGCAGACCGTTGAGATGAACGGCTGGTTCGTGCGCGACGAACAGGCGGTCGATTGCAGCGACACGCTCGTCGAGGTCGGCCGCGCGGAGGGCGAGCGTGTCGCCGCGGGCAAAAGCGTCGCGACCGTGTACCAGAGCGCGGAGGCGCTGAACACCACCCGCGAGCTCGAGGCGCTCACCGAGCAGCTCGAGCAGCTCAAGTACGCCCAGACCGCCGCGAAGGACACCGCAACGGCGCTCCGGCTCGACGGAGATATCGAGCGCGAGCTTCTCTCCCTGCGCGCCACGCTCGCCGCGGGCAGCTACGGCACGCTCGCCTCGGAGGTGTCCGCGCTCAAGACGACCGTACTCAAGCGCGAGTTTGCCTATCACGGCACGAGCGACCTGGACGAGCGCGTTGCCGCGCTCGAGAGCCGCATTGCCGGGGTGAAGGCCTCGATCGGCGGCAAGACGCAGACGGTCCGCGCCCCGTTCGCCGGGACGTATTCCGCCGTTGTGGACGGGTATGAGAGCGTGCTCCGGCCGGATGCGCTGGCCGCGCTCACACCGGCGGAGCTCGACGCCGTGACGCCGGAGAGGACGACGGCCACGGCGGGCAAGCTGATCCGCGGCAGCAGCTGGTATTATGCCGCCGCGATCGACGCGGAGACGGCGGCGCAGCTCCGCGTCGGACAGGCCCTGCTGCTGCGCGCGGCCTCCGGTGTCGATTTCGACCTGCCGGTGACGGTGCAGTCCGTCGGTCGGGCGCAGGACGGGCGCAGCGTGATCGTGTTGACAGGGGACGAGTATCTCTCCTACGTGACGATGCTGCGCGCGCAGAGCGCAGAGCTGATCCTGCGGACTTACGACGGCCTGCGGATCCCGAAGCTCGCGCTGCGTGTGGGCGAAGACGGGCAGACGGGCGTCTATTGCCGCGTGGGCCTGCTGGCCTATTTCAAGCCCGTGACGCTGCTCTATCAGGGCGAGGACTACTGCCTGGTGGTGCCGGGCGAGATCAAGGCGACGAGCGACAGCCAGGTGACGCTCTACACGCTGCGCGCGAACGACGAGGTCATCATCTCGGCGGGCGAGCTGTTCAACGGAAAGGTCGTGGGGTAACGATGACGATCGCGGAAAACATCGCGGCCGTGCGCGGGAACATCGCGCGCGCGGCGGCGGAGGCCGGGCGCCGGCCGGAGGAGATCACGCTTGTGGGCGCGAGCAAGATGAACGACGCGGCGGCCTGCCGCGCGGCCATCGCCGCCGGCATCGACGCGCTGGGCGAAAACCGCGTGCAGGAGATGACGGCGAAGCTGGCCGAGCACGCCTACGACGGCGCGCCGCTGCACTTCATCGGCCAGCTGCAGCGCAACAAGGTGCGCCAGGTGGTCGGGCGCGCGACGCTGATCCAGTCCGCAGGCTCGGCGGCGCTGCTGGCGGAGATCGACCGCCAGGCGGCAAAGCTCGGCATCGTGCAGGACGTGCTGCTGGAGGTGAACGTGGGGGACGAGGCTGCGAAGAGCGGCTTTCCCGTGCCGGAGCTCCGCGCCGCGGCGGAGGCTGCCGCCGCGCTTGCGCACGTGCGCGTGCGGGGACTCATGTGCATACCACCCATAGCGGAGGGGGCACACGGCAGTCTACCATATTTTGAAAAAGTTCATGCTCTTTTTGTTGACATAAAGCAAAACTTGTATCATAATACACTTGATATTTTGTCGATGGGCATGAGCGGCGATTATGAAGATGCCATCCGCGCGGGGGCGACCATGGTGCGGGTCGGCACGGCGATCTTCGGCGCACGGAGCTACACGATATGAGAAAACAGGGAAGGGGAATCGAAGATGGGACTTTTTGACGATCTGAAGAAATGGGCGCACCCCTATGAAGACGAAGACGACGATTACGGCGAGGAGTTTTCGGACATGACCTCCCGCGGCGACAGCGGCGCCTTTGCCGAGCGCAGCAGCGAGCGCAAGGCCGAGGACCGGCGCAACAAGGTGGTCAACATCCACGCCACCACGCAGCTCAAGGTCGTACTGGTCAAGCCCGAGAGGTTTGAAAACGCATCCGAGATCGCGGACCATCTCAAGGAAAAGCGCACCGTGGTCATCAACCTCGAATCCACGAACAAGGAGATCGCGCGCCGCCTGATCGACTTCCTCTCCGGCGTTGCCTACGCGGGCGAGGGCAAGATCAAGAAGGTCGCGGCCAACACCTACATCATCACGCCCTACCACGTCGATATCATGGGCGACCTGATCGACGAACTGGAGAGCAGCGGACTTTATCTGTAAGGAACGGAGGGAAACGAGATGCTGACACCGCAGGAAGTTTCCGAGCGTTCCTTCGTCAAGGCCATGCGCGGCTACAACATGGCCGCGGTGGACGAATTCCTCGACGAGCTGACCGACGATTACACCGCGCTGTATAAAGAAAACGCCGCCCTGAAGGCAAAGCTCAAGGTCCTGGTCGACAAGGTCGAGGAGTACCGCGCGACCGAGGATTCCATGCGCACCGCGCTGCTCACCGCGCAGAAGATGGCGAGCAGCATGGTCTCCGAGGCGGAGGAGAAGAAAGAGACCCTGATCGCCGACGCGGAGCTGGAGGCGCGCGCCAAGATCGGCGCCCTGCACGACGAGATCATCGCCGAGCAGAAGCACCTCAACGAGGTCAAGGCGGCGACGGAGGAGTTTGTCAGGCGCACGCGCGCCGTGTGCGAGCAGCAGCTCCGCGCGCTCGAGTCCCTGCCCGACCTGACGCAGGAGGCCGTCGAGCCGACGACACAGGAGGCCAAGGAGGCCAAGGTCCGCGCGGACGACGTGTCTGCCATCGGGGAAAAGATCCTCGCCGCGTTCGACCGCAAGGAAGAGCCAGCGGAGGATGCGACCGTGGTGCTGCCGCAGCTGGGCCGCCGGGAGGAGCCGGAAGAGGCCGAACCGGAGGAGGAACCGCTGGAGCCAGACGACAATCCCTTCGTAGACACCGCAACGCGGCCGATCAAGCTCTCGGAGCTGAAATTCGGCAAGAACTATCACGCGGAAGATTGATATGACGGCAAAAACGCAGCGTTCGCTGCGTTTTTGCGTACCTGCGCGCAAAAGAGGTGACCCATGAAAAAGCCCATCATCGCATTTCTCTACGACTTTGACAAAACGCTCTGCACGACCGACATGCAGGATTACGCGTTCATCCCCAGCCTCGGCATGACGCCGCGGGAGTTCTGGGGCGAGGCAAACAGCTTCGGCCGCGCGAACCACATGGACGGGATCCTCGCTTACATGTATACGATGGTGCGCGAGTCCCGCGAGAAGAATATCCCGCTCACGCGGGCAAAGCTGGTGGAGATGGGCCGCAGCATCGAGCTGTTCCCCGGCGTGCGCGAGTGGTTCGGGCGCATCAACGCCTTCGGCGCGGCGCTCGGCGTGGAGGTCGAGCATTACGTCCTCTCCTCGGGCCTGCGGGAGATCATCGAGGGCAGCGGCATCGCGCACGAATTCAAGGAGGTCTACGCCAGCGAGTTTTATTATGACGCCTCCGGCAGCCCCGTCTGGCCGAAGCTCGCGGTGAACTTCACGGCGAAGACGCAGTTCGTCTACCGCATCAACAAGGGCGTGCTCGACGTGGCGAACGACCGCGACCTCAACGCCTCCATGCCGGACGACAGCAAGCGCGTGCCGTTCACGAACATGATCTATGTGGGCGACGGACTGTCCGACGTGCCGTGCATGAAGATGATGCGCGCCTACGGCGGGCAGGCGGTGGCCGTGCACCAGACGAGCAACCGCGCGGGCGTGGAGGATCTGCTGGCAAACGGCCGGGTGGACTTCATCTTCCCCGCCGACTACAGCGACGGTTCGCCGCTGGACGCGACGATGAAGAAGGTGCTGCAGAAGATGGCCATCTCCGATGCGCTGGCCGAGGAGAACCAGGAGCAGCTGCGCCGGATCGGCCGGGCGGAAGAGCCCGATCAGGTCAGCCTGTTTTGAAAGAAAAAAGAAAAACGATCCGGAGCGGCATGTGCCGCTCCGGATCGTTTTTTCAAAGCTGCAATTCATAGATGCGCTGGATCACACCCGGCTGCCAGGCAAAATAGTCCGGCGGCAGGGGGACGGCCTCCAGAAAACGCGCGCCGGCAGCCTCAAGAATCGCGCGCGAGGCGGCGTTGTCCTCCCGGCAGGTGAGATACAGCCGCGTCATGCCGTGGCGCCGCGCCACGGGCAGCACGAGCCGCAGCGCCCGCAGAGAGAGCCGGTGTCCGCGGTATGGTGCATCGACCTCGTAGCCGACGTGGCCGTTGAAATAGGAATGGTAGTTGTCCCCGATGCGGATGCTGATCTTGCCGGCCGGCGCACCGTTCCACAGGATGTCGTAATAGTAGAACGGCAGGATCGCACCGCCGCCGGGGTGCTTCTCCCGGATGCGGAGCGAGATGCCGTCCGCGCCGCGCAGGAGGTCGAAATCATCGCAGAAGGCGAAGCTCACTCGTCCAACGCCTCCCCGTGAATGCGGACGCGGCCGCCGTCGGGGCAGGCGGCGTCGAAAAAACGCATGCGCGCGTCCCCGTGGTCGAGCAACCCGCCGCAGCGCAGAGCGTAGACCATCGGGTAAATGTCGTGCCACAGCTCGTGGCACAGCGGCGGGCAGAGGTCGCGGACGAGAAACGTATCGCCCGCATGGCAGCAGCCGCTGCGGCAGCGGCTTTCGGTGATCGTCAGCTTCACGGCGGTCATGGCGTATCCTCCGTCATTCATCCAACTTGAGGACGGCGAGGAAGGCCTCGGTCGGCACCTGCACGGTGCCGAGGCTGCGCATTTTCTTTTTGCCCGTTGGAAAGCTGCGCTTTCAACGGCTCCGCCCCGTCATTTGGTTTGCGCCGCTTGCGCGGCGGCTCGCTTCCGCTCGCAAGAGGGCAAAAAGGATCATTCGTCCAGCTTGAGGACGGCGAGGAAGGCCTCGGTCGGCACCTGCACGGTGCCGAGGCTGCGCATTTTCTTTTTGCCCTCTTTCTGCTTCTCCAGCAGCTTTTTCTTGCGCGTGATGTCGCCTCCGTAGCACTTGGCGAGCACGTCCTTGCGCATGGCCTTGACCGTCTCGCGCGCGATCACGCGCCCGCCGATCGCCGCCTGCACCGGCACCTCGAAGAGCTGGCGGGGGATGTTCTCCTTCAGCTTTTCGCACAGACGCCGCGCGCGGGGGTAGGCCTTGTCCTTGTGGGCGATGAAGCTCAGCGCGTCCACCTGATCGCCGTTGAGCAGCAGGTCGACCTTAACGAGCTCGCTCGGGCGGTAGCCGGAGAGCTCGTAGTCGAGCGACGCGTAGCCCTTGGTGTTGGCCTTGAGCGCGTCGAAAAAGTCGTAGATGATCTCATTGAGCGGCATTTCATAGTGCAGCTCAACGAGAAAGGTGTCGAGATACTGCATGTCGCGGAACTCGCCCCGGCGCTCCTGACACATCGGCATGATGTTGCCGACGTAGTCCGGCGGGGTGACGATCGTCACCTTGACGTAGGGCTCCTCCGCGTGCTCGATCACGCCGGGGTCCGGGTAATTGTGGGGGTTGTCGACGCGCAGCATGGTGCCGTCGGTCTTGTAGACCTCGTAGATGACGGAGGGCAGCGTGGTCACGAGATCGAGGTCGAACTCGCGCTCGAGCCGCTCCTGGATGACCTCCATGTGCAGCATGCCGAGGAAGCCGCAGCGGAAGCCGAAGCCGAGCGCTACGGAGGACTCCGGCTCGAAGGTGAGCGAGGCGTCGTTGAGCTGCAGCTTCTCCAGTGCGTCGCGCAGGTCGGGATACTTGCTGCCGTCCTCGGTGTAGATGCCGCAGTAGACCATCGAGCGCACCTTGCGGTAGCCGGGCAGGGGCTCCGCGGCGGGGCGCTGCGCCTCGGTCACGGTGTCGCCGATCTGGGTCTCGTGCACGTCCTTGATGCTGGCGGTGAAGTAACCCACCTGTCCGGCGCGCAGCTCTTTGGCCGGTTCGAGGCCGAGCGGGCGCAGCAGCCCGCACTCGAGCACCTTGAAGGTGCTGCCCGTGGCCATCATCTTGACCTCCATGCCTGGGCGGATCGCGCCGTCCATCAGCCGCATGTAGACGATCACGCCGCGGTAGGCGTCGTAATAGCTGTCGAAGATCAGGGCGCGCAGCGGCGCGTCAGGATCGCCCTGCGGCGGGGGCAGGCGGTGCACGATGTCCTCCAGCACGGCGTCGATGTTGAGGCCGAGCTTGGCGCTGATCTCGGGCGCGTCCTCGGCCGGCAGGGCGAGGATGTTCTCGATCTCATCCTTCACGCGCTTGGGGTCGGCGGCGGGCAGGTCGATCTTGTTGACGACCGGGCGGATCTCCAGGTCGTGCTCCATGGCGAGGTAGGTGTTGGCGAGCGTCTGCGCCTCAATGCCCTGCGAGGCGTCCACCACCAGCAGCGCGCCCTCACAGGCTGCGAGTGAGCGCGAGACCTCGTAGTTGAAGTCCACGTGGCCCGGCGTATCGATCAGGTTGAGGGTGTAGGTCACGCCGTCGCGCGCGGTATAGTCGAAGGTGACGGCGCGGGCCTTGATCGTGATGCCGCGCTCGCGCTCAAGCTCCATGTTGTCGAGGATCTGATCCTCCATCTCGCGCTCGCTGACGGCGTGGCAGGCTTCGAGCAGGCGGTCGGCCAGCGTGGACTTGCCGTGGTCAATGTGCGCGATGATGCTGAAATTGCGGATGTTTTTCTGCTCCATGGGCGCCCTCCTTACTTGCCGAGCAGCCGGTTGGTCTGCTCTTCCGTTGTGTGCAGCACCTGCGTGACGCTCTGCATCAGCCCCGGGTAGCTCTGCGACAGCGTCTCGGCGTCCATCGCGGGGAAGGCGCCGCCGCCCTCCGCGAGGGCGGCGAGGGCCGAGGCGTAAGCCACGCGGGAGAGGTCAAGCTGCGAGGCGATGGCGCCGGCGGAAAACGCGCGCCCCGGCAGGGCGAAAAACGTGTCCTTCTCGCCGGCGGCGCGGTGGAGCATGCGGTAGAGCTGGTAGAATGCGCAGCTCAGGTAGCTGCCCGCCGCGCCGACGAGCTCGCGGCTGCCCGTGCGGCCGAGCAGCTCGAACAGCAGGTTCGAGGCGTTGGCAAAGAGCTTCTTTTGCAGCGTGGCCGCGATGCTGCCGCGCAGCGTGCCCTTCTCGCCGCTGGAGTCGTACAGCGCCTCCACCTCGATCATGCCGCCGTCGCGCGAAAGCGTGCGGCCGAGCAGATAGTCCGCGCTGACGCGATAATAGTCGCATGCGCGGGCGACGAACGCGAGGCCGGGCTCGCGGATGCCGTTTTCATAGTGGCTCAGCAGCGCCTGCGAGATGCCGAGCTCTTTGGCCGCTTTGCGCTGCGAGATGCCCTTCTCCTGCCGCAGCAGGGCCAGTGTGCGGGAAAAATCAGCGTTCATGACGTGATCCTCCTCCGTTTGATTTGAATACGCACCGTATAGTATAGCGGAAGCTATACGACTTGTAAAGCACGATTTTGCCGCGGTGCGGCAAAAAAAGCGGGGCGCACAGGGCGCCCCGCAAAGGGAGGAAAAGCACGCCGGATCAGAAAAGGACGGTCAGCGCCCAGGTCAGCGCGATGCCGAGCGCGCCGAGCGCACACCACAGCAGCGGGGAAAGACGCCGCAGCCGGCCGCCGCGCGGGGAATGGGTGCGGCCGTAGCTGCGCGCCACGCGGCACGCCTCGTTCACAAGCTGCTGCGCGGTGACGCCGCTGCGGCTGAGCGCGTCGCTGCGCACGATGAAGATCGCCTGATCGAACAGCTCCGTATCGGGGGAATCGACGACGATCACGCGGCGGGAGGTTCCCTTGACCATAAACGCATCACTCCTTCGGCTTCGATGACAGCTAAAGTATGCCCGCCTTTTGGCAAATCATACCGCGTCCTGCGTTTTTTCCGCGGCGCGGCGCGGGATGCGGATCGTGAGGCGGATCTCGTCGTCCGTGTCGGCGCGCTCAACGTCGGCGTTCACGCCCGCGCGCTGCATCACGCCGAGCTGCCGGTGAAGGCTGTTGAGAAAGATGCGCACGTCCTTGATGACGTAGGTCGGGCGGCTCTTCGGCGGCGTGACCGCCGCCTGCCGCAGCAGACGGTCGACGTACTCCTCGGCCTGGGCGACGTTGCAGCCCCGCTCGATGATCGTGCGCAGCGCGGCGAGCCGCGCCTCATCGTCCGCGAGGCGCAGCAGCGCCCTGGCGTGCCGCTCGGAGAGGCCGTGCTCGCGCAGCAGGGTCATGCATTCGGGCGAAAGGCGCAGCAGGCGCAGCTTGTTTGCGATCGCGGACTGCGACTTGCCGAGCTGTTCCGCCGCCTGCTCCTGCGACAGGCCGTAGGAAGCGATCAGCTTCGCGATGGCGACGGCTTCTTCGAAATAGTGCAGGTCGCGCCGCTGCAGATTCTCGATCAGCGCGAGAAGCGTCGCGTCCTCCTCTCCGGCGCGGGCGAGCAGACAGGGTACCTCGCGCAGACCCGCGAGCTTTGCCGCGCGCAGGCGGCGCTCGCCGGCGACCAGCTCGTAGCCCTGCGCGCTGCGGCGCACGGTCAGCGGCTGGAGGATGCCGTAACGCCGGATGCTCTCGCTCAGCTCCGCGAGCGCGGCGGGATCGAACCAGCGGCGGGGCTGGCTCGGATTCGGCCGGATGCCGTCGATCGGCAGGAACAGCACCCGCCGCGACAAAAACACGTTTTTTCGCGTCATTCCCATGAAATCCCCTCCTTTTTCGCTTTCCATTCTAAGCGCGGAGACGCGCGAAAGGACGGGAAGCGTGTCAGGGCGGAGGGAAAAGTTGACCGCTGCCGGAGAACAAAAAAAGCGGGGACGCGGCAAAGCGCGTCCCCGCGGATGCGGAGAGATCAGAGCGCGGCGGCCTTGTCCCGCGCGGTGGCGTTCGGATCGCAGCCCTTGGGGCCGAAGAAGTTGAGCTTCTTGTCCGACAGGCGGATCAGCACGTCGTTCGAGGCGGAGCATTCACCGTCCAGACAGGTGACGATGTCCGGCTTGTCGGACCGGATGCGGATCGTCGGCGCGGTGTAGCACGCGGCGAACTGCGGGAACTTCTCGTACTCGCCGTTGGAATAGGGCGTGACGAAGCGGAGGAACTGCGCGCGTGAGACCTTCTTCACGATCAGCGTGTTGAGCACGCCGTCGTCCATGCGGGCCTCAGCCACCGGAAGAAAGCCGCCGCCGTAATAGCGGCCGTTGCACACGGCGATCACGGCAAAGTCGCGCTCGGGCAGCTCGGCGTCGCCGACGGTGACCGTCCAGCGGTTGCTGATGCCCTTGAAGAGGAAGTTGACGATCAGCGAGGCGACGTAGCTGCTCTTCCCGTCGAGCAGGGGCGTGGCGGAGTATTTGCGCACGTCGCGGGCGATGCGCGCGTCCAGCCCGCTGCAGGCGATGGTCAGGCACTGGCGGCCGTTGCACTCGATCAGGTCGAGGCGATGCACCTCGCCGTCCCACAGGTTTTCGGGGTCGGAGAACTTCTCCCGGTCGGGGCCGAAGTTCTTGAGCAGGTCGTTGCCCGTGCCGATGGGCACGCAGGTCATCGCCGCGTGGGGGAAGCCGGCGATGCCGTTGGCGACCTCGTTGGCCGTGCCGTCTCCCCCGCAGGCGTAAAAGCGGACGGGCGAGCCGCTCGCGGCGATGCCGCGGGTCAGCTCCGTGGCGTGGCCGGCGGAGCGGGTGAGCATGCATTCCACGTCCAGATCGTGGCTGCGGCGCAGCGCCTCCGCCATCTGATAGACGCGCTGCCGGCTGTCGCGTTTGCCGGCGGCGGGATTGATGATGAAGATGTGTTTCAAGGAAGCCTTCCCCCTGTGGATTTGTTTCTCGTTATCACCAATATAACACGCAAACGGTGCAATTCAATAGATATTTTGTGAATTTCGCGGTTTTTACAGTTTCTTTCCGTACATGAACAGGTCGCAGCGGATCATGCCGTTGTAGAGCTTGCGGCGCTTGTCCGCCGTGCGGCCGAAGCAGCGCTCAAACTCCGTGTGCGAAGAGAGGACGTAGAGCCGCCAGGTGTCGGGCAGCTTGTCCGCCGCGCGGCCGAAGGCGCGGTAAAGCTCCTCCGCCGCCTTTCGCTCGAGCAGGCGTTCGCCGTAGGGCGGGTTCGTCACGACGCGGCCGTAGGTCCCGCCCCAGTGGAAACGCGTTGCGTCCGCGACCTCGAAGCGCACCGTGTCGTCTACCTCCGCGAGCGCGGCGTTGTGGCGGGCGATCTCCACCGCGGCGGGGTCGATGTCGCCGCCCCAGATATCGTAGTGGCCGTGGTATTCGGCGTCCATCGCCTCGTCCGCCGCGTCGAGCCAGATCTTCGGGTCGAGCGCGCGCCACTGCTGCGCGGCGAAGCTGCGGTTGAGACCGGGGGCGCGATTTTTCGCGATCAGTGCCGCCTCGATGGCGATGGTGCCCGAGCCGCAGAACGGGTCGCAGAAGGGATCGAGCCCGCGGTAGCGCGAGAGCAGCACCATTGCAGCGGCCAATGTCTCCCGCAGCGGCGCGGCGACGCCGACCGCGCGGTAGCCGCGCTTGTAGAGACCCTCGCCCGAAGCGTCGAGTCCGATGAGCACCTCGTCCTTCATGATCGAGAAGCGGATCTGGCAGCGGCGGCCCGTCTCCGGCAGGCGTTCCAGACCGTAGTGCGCGCCCAGCCGGTCGACGACCGCCTTTTTCACGATGGACTGGCAGGCCGGCACGGAATGGAGCGTGGAGTCGATCGACCAGCCCGCGACGGGGAACGCGTCGTCCCGCGCGATCCACTCCTCCCACGGCACGGCGCGCACGCCCTGGAACAGCGCCTCGAACTCCGTCGCGCGGAAGGCGGCGAGCACCAGCAGCACGCGCGCGCCGCAGCGCAGATTAACGTTCAGACGCGCGAGGTCGGCCTCGCTGCCGCGGCAGAGGACGCGCCCGTTCTCCACGCGCACGTCCGAGAGGCCGAGCTTTTTGATCTCGCTGCCCACGAGGCTCTCGAGTCCCAGCAGGCAGGGAACGGCAAAATCGAGCATGGCGCCTCCTTACGGTTCGTTCGGTGCGGGGTCGGCGGGCAGGGAGTCGAAGTATTCGTAGTACGGCACGAGGAAGCGGAAGCCAGCGAGCACCTCGTCGAAGAGCTCCGGCGTGAAGAGCACGCCCTCGCAGTTGTCGTCGAACGAGATGCCGAGATTCCTGCGGTTGTACCACGGGTTCAGCAGTGCGCCCACGTCGCCCTTCGGGCGCTTGTACTCGCTGCCGAACAGCTCGAATTTCGACCGGTTCAGCCGCCGCGCCAGCGTCTCGAGCGGCTTGGGGTCGCGCTCGATGCGCGCGCGGAGCTTCGCCGCGAGCTCCGGCGTCATGTCCCAGAAGCCGCAGCCGTAGCTGAAATAGTTCGGCGCGATCTCAAAATAGAATGCCGGGCGGGCAAGCTGCTCGTCGTTCGGGCGGGCGAGCACCAGCCAGAGATGATCCTTGTACGGCCCTTTGCCGTAGAGCCGCCGCGCGTCACGGTAGATGCGGCAGACGTGCTGCTGCAGGCCGAGGCGGGGAAATTCCCCGCTCATCGTGTCCAGCAGCTGCTGCGACAGGGCGCGCAGCGGCGCGTCCACCAGGTCGAGATACTCCTGCTTGTGCGCGGCGAACCACTCACGGTTGTTGTGGAAACGGACGCCCCAGAGAAACTCCACGGCGGCCGGCGAAAAGCCCTGAAACATATGTGCACCTCAAAACAGACCCAATAATATATCTATTATACGCCGCCCAAGGGGCAAAAAGCAAGTGCGGCAGGAGCTTCTCCGGCCTGCTTTCCCGTTGAAAAACGGCGTTCGGCGTGATAAAATGACCGTGCTTGACAAAGGAGGGATCAGGGATGGACACCATCGCCGCCATTGCGACGCCGCTTGCGCGCAGCGCCTTCGGCATCATCCGCCTCAGCGGACCGGACACCCTGCGCGTCATGGACGCGCTGTTTGCGCCCGTGAACGGCCTCCCAATCTCCGAGGCGCCGCCCCGCCGCATGGTCTACGGCGCGGTGCGCGACGCACAGGGCCGCGTGATCGACCATCCGCTGGCCGTGTGGTTCGCGCCGGGGAAGTCCTACACCGGCGACACGGACGCCGAGATCCACTGCCACGGCTCGCCTGTGGTGCTGGGCGAGGTGATGGCCGCGGCCTTTGCCGCCGGCGCGCGGCAGGCGCGGGCCGGAGAGTTCGCCCAGCGCGCGTTTTTGAACGGCAAGCTCGACCTCACCGAGGCCGAGGCCATCGTCGACCTTGTGGATGCCGAGACCGCCGAGGCTGCGCGGAACGCCGCCGGCCAGGTGGACGGGGCGCTGCGCCGCCTGGCCGAGGACGCCTATGACAAGCTGCTCGACGTCACGAGCCGCTTTTACGCGGTGGTGGACTATCCCGACGAGGACGTCGCGGACGCCTCGCCGGCGGAGGTGGAGGCGTTGCTTGCGGCGGTCGAGGGGACGCTGCACGACCTGATCGCGACCTACGCGCGCGGACGCGTGGTGAAATCCGGCGCGGCAACGGCGATCCTCGGCGCGCCGAACGCGGGCAAATCGTCGCTGCTCAACCGCCTCGTCGGCTATGAGCGGGCGATCGTCACCGACCTCCCGGGCACGACGCGCGACACCGTGGAGGAGAAGGCGGTCGTCGGCGGGGTGCTGCTGCGGCTGATCGACACCGCGGGCCTGCGCGAGACCGACGACGCGGTGGAGCGGCTCGGCGTCGCGCGTTCGCGCCGCGCGGCGGAGGAGGCGGATCTGATCCTGGCGCTCGCGGACGGCAGCCGCCCGCTGGCTGAGGAGGATCGGGAGACGCTGCGCCTTGCCGCGGAGAGCGGCAAACCGTGGATCTTCGTTGCGACGAAGAAGGATCTCGCGCGGGAAAGCGCGCCCGCCGGAGCCGACGCGCCGGTCTGCGTCGCGGTGTCAAACACCACGGGCGAGGGCTACGACGCGCTGGAGGCCGCCGTGGCGGCCCTGTTCCCGAAGGAGGCGCCGCGCGGCGGCACGCTGCTGACCAACGCGCGGCAGGCGGACGCCGTGACGCGGGCGCTGGACGCCGTGCGCGCGGCATTGGGGGCGCTGCGCGGCGGTGTGACGCCCGACGTGGTGCTCACCGAGACGGAGAGCGCGGCGAACGCTCTCGGCGAGCTGACCGGACGCACCGCGCGCGACGACATGGTGGCGCGCATCTTCGAGCGCTTCTGTGTCGGCAAGTGATTTTCGGGAAAACGCGAACTTTCTTAACAATTTCTGTATATCATCTGTTTGCCTGTTATGGGCGACTAACGCGAAAAGGAGAACTTGCCATGCGTGATTATGTATTGATGACGGACAGCTGCTGCGACCTGAACGAGCAGGAGGTCGCCGAGGCGGGGCTCATCGTCCTGCCGCTCACGTTTACGATGGACGGGGAAAACCGGCGCGACACGCCGGATCACAAGGATATGTCCCTCAAGGAATTCTATGAGCGCCTCCGCGCGGGGGCGAACTGCACCACCTCCGCCGCCAATATGGAGGATTTCCGCGCGGCGATGCGCGCGGAGCTCGAGCAGGGACGGGACGTTCTCTGCGTCGCGTTTTCGAGCGCGCTGTCGATGACCTATCAGGCGGCGGCCATGGCCGCGGACGAGCTGCGTCCGGAGTTTCCGGAGGCAAAGATCATCGTGATCGACTCGCTCGCCGCCTCGCGCGGGCAGGGCATGCTGGTGTGGCACGCGGCGAAGGAGAAGGCCAAGGGCAAAAGCATCGACGAGGTGGCCGACTGGGTGCGCGGCATGATCCAGCACCAGGACCACTGGTTCACGGTGGCGGATCTGAACCATCTGCGCCGCGGCGGGCGGCTGAATGCCACGAGCGCCGTGATCGGCACGGTGCTCGCGATCAAGCCCGTGATGCACTGCGACGCCGAGGGAAAGCTGACGGCGGTGTCCAAGGCGCGGGGCATGAAGCAGGCGCTGACCGAGCTCGTGAACAAGATGGACGAGCTGGGTACGCGTCCGCTCGCGGAGCAGACCGTGTTCATCTGCCACGCCGACTGCCCGGACAGCGTGGATTTTGTCAAGGGCCTGCTGCGAGAGCGCTTCGGCGTGACCGACGTGCGCGCGGACTACATCGGGCCGGTCATCGGCAGCCACACCGGCGCGGGCACGCTGGGCCTGTTCTTCTTCGGCAGCGAGAAATGAAGTGGCTGGAGGTACACGTCGACACCGCGCCGCAGGCGCTGGAGCCGATCGAGGACATGCTCGGCGGCTGCGGCGTCGATTCGCTGGTGATCGACGAGGAGGGGGACTTCAAGGCCTTCCTTGAGAACAACCGGCAGTACTGGGACTACGTGGACGAGGCGCTGCTGCGCGAAAAGCGCGGCAAGTGCCGCATCACGTTCTATCTGGAGGAGAGCGCGGCGGGCTTTTCCACGCTTGCGCGGGTGCGCCTTGCGCTCACGGCGCTGCAGCGGGAGCACCCTGAATACGCGGGGGCGATCCTCTCGATGGAAAACGTCGAGGACGCGGATTGGGAGAACAACTGGAAGCAGTTCTATAAGCCCATGGAGATCGGCGAGCGGCTGCTCGTCGTGCCGGAGTGGGAGCAGGCGGAGGCGGACGGCCGCGTAAAACTCGTGCTGAATCCGGGCCTGACCTTCGGCACCGGCAGCCACGCGACGACGCGGCTGTGCCTCGCGGCGCTCGAAAAGCACGTGCACGGCGGGGAAAAGGTGCTCGATCTCGGCTGCGGCAGCGGTATCCTCTCGATCTGCGCGCTGCTGCTCGGCGCGCGCGAGGCCTTCGCCTGCGACATCGACGAAAAGTGCGTGGGCGTGGCGTACGAGAACGCCGCGCTCAACGGCATCGACCGCGCGCGCTATACCGTCCGCACCGGCGACGTGACGACGGATCGCGCCCTGCAGCGGGAGTTCGGCGGGGACTACGACCTGATCGCGGCCAATATCGTGGCGGACGTGATCCTCGCGCTGGCGCCGCGGGTGCGGCCGCTGCTGAAGCCGGGCGGGGCGTTCCTCTGCTCCGGCATCATCGACACGCGCGCCGCGGAGGTGCGCGCGGCGCTGGAGGCCGCCGGCTGGCGTATCGAGGAGGAAAACAGCAGCGAGGGTTGGTTCGCCTTCCTCTGCCGCTGAACCGACAAAAAAGAAAACGGCCCGCCGGGGCGCGTTCAGCGAACGCGCCCCGGCGGGCTTTCTCCGGAGAAAGGGATCAGTAGAGGCACAGCGCCGCGAGCGTCGCCGCGCCGAACACCATCCAGAGGCGGAAGGTCTTCTGCTCACGGACGAGCGACCACGCCGCGCAAAGACAGCCGAACAGCAGCGTGCATGCGAGCCAGGCCGCCTGGAGCCGCCGCGGCGTGAAGCCGAAGCAGGAGATGTAGAGCCACAGCTTGGACAGCGCGACGACCGCGAACAGCACGCTCTCGCCCAACAGCAGGAGGCAGAGCGTCAGGAGCGCGCGGCTGCGGCGCACGTCCTCGCGCGCAAGGCGCGTGACGAGCCAGAGCAGCGCGAAATTCACCGCCATGACCTTGCACAGCTCGAAAAAGCCGCGGCGCGCATACTCCGCGACCACGAAGCCCGCGGGCAGCGTGCGCGTGAACGCGCCGAAGAGATACTGCGCCTGCACCGCGAAAAAGAGCGCGTAGAGCGCGCAGAAGAGCGCCGTGAGCGCGAGCCAGACCTGCGCGGGCACCTGGCGGAGCTTTTTCAGTCCCGCGGAGACAGCTGCGGCGCAGCGGCGGAGCTGTGCCTTGTCCTCCCGCGCCGTGCCGGCGAGCAGGCCGAACAGATATGCGCCCACGGGCAGGCAGAGCAGCAGCCGGGCGGTCAGCCCCTCGTCCCAGTCGATGTGCAGCCGATCGGTGAGGGAGGAGAGCAGACGATCGAAGGCGGCGTCGGCCTCCATGAGCAGCCCTGCGGCGCCGACGAGCAGCGCGAGCGCTGCGACGAGCGCAGCGAGGCTCCAGAGGATCGTTGTGCGGCGCGCCGAGCGCCCTTCCCCGCGCGGGTGCATCAGCGCATAGGAAAGCGCGCGCAGATTCAGAAGGAAGTGGCGGAAGGGAAAGACGAAGAAGCCGTCCAGCGCGTCGAGCGGGAGCAGATGCCCGCTCTCGCCCTCGAGCAGGGTGCCGCTGCGCGAGAGCAGCCACCACACAGCGAAGACGTGCAGGAACAGAACGTCATAGTCCTCCCAGACGCGGTCGCGCCCGAGCACGATGCCGAGCAGCACCGCCGAGAGGCAGCCGAGCCAGATCCAGCTCTCCCGTGCGCGCGGCGCACCGCGGTGCAGGTACTCCGCCAGCGCCACGAAGGCGAGCGTAAAGACCGCCAGCCGGAGCCGCAGCCGAAGCGGATCCTCGCCGCCGTAGGGCAGGAGCACGGCGATGTAGAGCCAGGCGGCAAGATAGGTCAGCGGCACGGCGACGATCTCCCGCACGGAGGCGGTGAACGACGCCTGCGCAGCCGCGCGGCGCATGCCGGGCGCGGCCGGGGAAGAGGCGTTTTTGGGCGCAGCAGATTCGCCCGAGGCCGCCGGGACCTCCGGTACGTTTTGTTCCATGTTCGATTCTCCTTTTTATTCGCGGTATTCCAGCAGGTCGCCGGGCTGACACTCCAGCTCATGGCACAGCGCCATCAGCGTGGAAAAGCGGATCGCCTTCGCCTTGCCGGTCTTGAGGATGGACAGATTCGCCGGCGTGATGCCGACGCGCTCTGCCAGCTCGCCGCTCGAGATCTTGCGGCGGGCCATCATCACATCCAGATTCACCAGGATCTCCATACGCGCCGCCTCAAATGGTCAGATCCAGCTCGGACTTCATCGCGATCGCCTGCTGGAAGACGTTTTTCACGATGCGCACGATCAGCCCCATGAAGGCCGCCGCAACGGCCACGAAGGCAAAGGGCAGGTAGTAGGCCGCGCTCGCGAGGCACAGCGCCGCCGCCCACAGGCAGCACCAGCTCACCGCGCGCAGATGGCGGACGTTGCCGTCCACAAAGACCTCGCCGCGGCGGAGATTTCCCAGCAGCTGCCAGAGCCGCACAAGCGTCAGCCAGGCGAGCACGCTGCCGAGATAGATCGTGACCATCAGCAGCACGCCGCGCTGCCATTGAAAAAAGCGGGTCTGGACGAACCATTTTGCCAGCCAGTAGCAGCCGGCGTCCAGCGCCAGCAGCACCGCGGCAAACAGCCCGACGCACACACGCGAGAGGGTGATGCTCTGATCCCGCGTCCAGTTCATGCGATCGCTCCCTTCCGGTCTTGTGAGGAGAGCATACCACGAACAATACCGTTTGTCAACGAAAAATTATCGTTTTTCGATAATTTTTCGTTGACAAAAAAAGCAGCGGAGCGGGTCGTCCCGCTCCGCTGCCGTCGGTCGGAGATTACTTCTTGTCCTCTTCCACGAGGCCCTTGAGCCCCGCCGCAAGGCCGGCGAGCCCCTGGATCTCGCTGGGAATGATGATTTTGGTGGCCTGGCCTTCGGCGGCCGCCTTGAACGCCTCGAGCGCGCGGACCTTGATGACCTGGTCGTTGGGGTTGGCGGCGTTCATCAGCTTGATGGACTCGGCCAGCGCGGTCTGCACCTTGAGAATGGCCTCGGCCTCGCCCTCCGCCTTGAGGATGGCAGCCTCGCGCTCGGCTTCGGCGCGGAGCACCGCGGACTGCTTCTCGCCCTCGGCCACGAGGATCTGGCTCTGCTTCTGACCCTCGGCCTGGAGGATCGCCTCGCGGCGCTCGCGCTCGGCGCGCATCTGCTTCTCCATCGCGTTCTGAATGTCGCGCGGCGGCATGATGTTCTTGAGCTCTACGCGGTTGACCTTGATGCCCCAGGGGTCGGTCGCCTCGTCGAGGATGGCGCGCATCTTGGCGTTGATGACGTCGCGCGAGGTCAGGCTCTGGTCGAGGTCGAGCTCGCCGATGATGTTTCGCAGCGTCGTGGCCGTCAGATTCTCGATGGCGTTCATCGGGTGCTCGACGCCGTAGGTGTAGAGCTTGGGGTCGGTGATCTGGAAGTAGATGACCGTGTCGATCTGCATGGTGACGTTATCCTTCGTGATGACCGGCTGGGGATCGAAGTCCGCCACCTGCTCCTTGAGCGAGACCTTCTTGACGACCCGCTCCAGGAAGGGGATCTTGAAGTGCAGGCCCACGCCCCAGGTGGCACTGTACGCGCCGAGCCGCTCGACCACATAGGCGCGCGACTGCTGCACGACCTGGATGTTGCTCACGATGAGCACGAGGATGAGCAGCACCAGAACGGCAAGCCCGATATAGCCCAGCACGGGCGGCGTGGCGATGAAAAGCGCGATGTTTCCGAAAGCCATGGGTTATTCCTCCTTTTCTCTTACGAAGAGCTTGACGCCCTCCATTCTTACGACGGTTACCATTTTGTCCTTTGCGATGACGGCCCCGTCCTCGCTGCGGGCGCTCCACGTCTTCCCGTCGATGTAGACGGCGCCCGAGGGACGGGAGTTGTCCACCGTTTCCGTGACGCGCGCCGTGTGGCGCAGGACACGGTCGGCGTTCGTGGGGGTGAGAGTCTTGTCCAGTATGCGGCGGGCCAGCGGCCGCGTCGCCACCAGCAGGGCGACCGACACCGCCAGGAACAGCATGAGCTGGAGCCACAGGGAGCCGCCAAGCTCCGCCGCGATCAGCCCGGCGACCGCGCCGCCCACGAACCAGATGGATACGAGGCCCGCCGTGGCCGCCTCGGCGATGCCGAAGAGGATGATCGCCGCGACCCAGATGATGGTCATCATATCGTCTGCCCCTCCTTTCAAGAGCCTTGCACAGTAGACGTAGGCCGGACCGAGCATGAGGAGAACGACCAGCAGCGTGACGCCGAGGAATTTGTTGTAGGGCGAGAGGTTTTCGTAGAAGTTCGACAGCGCCCCGCCCAGCGTGGGGACGGGCAGCGCCTTCGGCTCGCCCGCGTCCTTCGTTTCGCGCGCGGGCAGCTCGTCGACAAAGAGCGCGTCCATCGACGTGCCGTAGCGCGAACAGATGTAGAGCAGTTTCTCCATCTCCGGATAGCCGCGGCCGGATTCCCACTTGCTGACGGCCTGCCGCGAGACCTGGAGCTGCTCGGCAAATTCCTCCTGCGTCAGCCCGCTTTTGCGCCGGACCTCCTGCAGGCGCTCGCCAAAAGCCATGGCGCTTCCTCCGTTTCTGTGTCTGGTTCCATGATAAGGGTCTGCGCGGCGGATTTCCACCAACCTGAAGTTGCGCGGGCGTTTTTTGAGGCAACTTCAGGTTGACACGGCCGTTTTTGCCGTGCGCACGGCGAAGCCGCGCGGCGGATCGGCCGAAGAACCGCCTGCCGCTATTCTACCACAGGCGCGGAGAAAATACCACTCCAATTTTCGCGCGCGGCGCGCGAAGGCTTTTTGAACGAAATGTGAATTTTTGAAAAAGCGGGAAAAACTTTCAAAATCCCTCTTGCAAACGGCGTAAGGTTGCAGTATGATAGCACCGTTGGTTAGCACTCTTGAACAAAGAGTGCTAACTCTGCCGCAGAGGACAGATCAAGAAACTGTTTGAATAAGGAGGCAATCCACATGAAACTCACCCCGCTTGCCGACCGTGTCGTGCTGAAGCTGATCGAAGCCGAGGAGACCACCAAGGGCGGCATCATCCTGACCGCGAGCGCCAAGGAAAAGCCGCAGGTCGCGGAGGTCATCTCCGTCGGGCCCGGCGGTATGGTTGACGGTCACGACGTCGTCATGACCGTGAAGCCCGGCGACAAGGTCATCACCAGCAAGTATTCCGGCACGGAAGTCAAGATCGACGACGTGGAGTATACCGTCGTCCGTCAGAGCGACATTCTGGCCATCGTAGAATAATAACAGGAGGCTGAACAGATATGGCTAAGCTCATCAAATCCGGTGAAGAGGCGCGCAAGGCGCTGGAAGCCGGTGTCAACACCCTCGCCGATACCGTCAAGGTCACGCTGGGCCCCAAGGGCCGCAACGTCGTGCTCGACAAGAAGTTCGGTGCCCCGCTCATCACCAACGACGGTGTGACCATCGCCAAGGAGATCGAGCTGGAGGATCCGTTTGAGAACATGGGCGCGCAGCTCGTGCGCGAGGTGTCCACCAAGACGAACGACGTCGCGGGCGACGGCACCACCACCGCCACCCTGCTTGCGCAGGCCATGGTCCGCGAGGGCCTGAAGAACCTCGCCGCCGGCGCCAACCCCATCGTCATGAAGAAGGGCATGGCCAAGGCCGTCGAGGCGGCGGTCGCCGCCATCAAGGCGAACAGCCAGAAAATCAGCGGCACGGCGGACATCGCGCGCGTCGGCACCGTCTCCAGCGGGGACGAGTTCATCGGCAAGCTGATCGCCGAGGCGATGGAGAAGGTCAGCTCCGACGGCGTCATCACCATCGAGGAGAGCAAGACCGCCGAGACCTACAGCGAGGTCGTCGAGGGCATGATGTTCGACCGCGGCTATATCACCCCGTATATGGTCACCGATACCGAGAAGATGGAGGCCGTCGTGGACGACGCGTATCTTCTCATCACCGACAAGAAGATCTCCGTCATCGCGGACATCCTGCCCCTGCTCGAGCAGCTCGTCCAGAGCGGCAAAAAGCTCGTCATCATCGCCGAGGACGTCGAGGGCGAGGCTCTCAGCACCCTGATCGTCAACCGTCTGCGCGGCACGCTCAACGTCGTGTGCGTCAAGGCGCCCGGCTTCGGCGATCGCCGCAAGGAGATGCTGCAGGATATCGCCATCCTGACCGGCGGCCAGGTCATCAGCGAGGAGCTCGGCTATGAGCTCAAGAGCGCCGATATCACCATGCTCGGCCGCGCCCGCCAGATCAAGGTCACCAAGGAGAACACCACCATCGTCGACGGCGCGGGCGACAAGACCGCCATCGCGGCCCGCGTGGCTCAGATCCGCAGCCAGATCGCCGTCACCACCAGCGATTACGACAAGGAGAAGCTCCAGGAGCGCCTGGCGAAGCTCGCCGGCGGCGTCGCGGTCATCAAGGTCGGCGCGGCCACCGAGACCGAGATGAAGGAGAAGAAGCTCCGCATCGAGGACGCGCTCAACGCGACCCGCGCGGCCGTGGAAGAGGGCATCGTCGCCGGCGGCGGCGTGGCTTACGTCAACGCGGTCGGCGCCGTCGAGAAGCTGCTCGGCGAGGTCGAGGGCGACGAGAAGACCGGCGTGCGCATCGTGGCCCGCGCCCTGCAGGAGCCCCTGCGTCAGATCGCCGTCAACGCCGGCATCGACGGCAGCGTCGTGCTCGAGAAGGTCAAAACCAGCGGCAAGGTCGGCTACGGCTTCGACGCCTATAACGAGGTCTATGGCGACATGATCGCCGCCGGCATCGTCGATCCGGCCAAGGTCACCCGCTGCGCGCTGGAAAATGCGGCGTCCGTCAGCTCGATGGTGCTCACCACCGAGGCGCTCGTGGCCGACAAGCCCGAGCCTCCCGCGCCCGCGGCTCCGGCCGGCATGGGCGGCATGGATGGCATGTATTAAAAACCGAAAAGGCCGCCGTCTGCTTGGTGCAGGCGGCGGCCTTTTTCTTCGGATCGAAGGAGGATCACGTATGACGCTGAACGAAGCGAGAGAAAAACTGATGGCGCTGCAGGTCAAGCTGGCCGCTTACAACCACGCGCTGGGCATCCTGTATTACGACGGCGCGACCACCGCGCCCAAGGGCACCGCCGCCAACCGCGCACAGACGATGGGCGTGCTCTCCGAGGAGGTCTATACGCTGACCACGGGCGACGAGACCGTGGCCCTGCTGGAATTTCTGGACGCGCACCGCGACGCGCTGGACGAAAAGGAGCGGCGGCAGGTCGAGCTGCTGCTCAAGGACATCCGGCGCATGCAGAAGATCCCAATGGAGGAGTATGTCGCCTTCCAGCGCCTGACGACCGAGAGCTACGACGTCTGGCACACCGCGAAGGAGACGAGCGACTTCGCGCTCATGGAGCCGTATTACGAAAAGATCTTCGCCATGAACCGGAAGTTCGCGCAGTACTGCGCGCCGGAGAAAGATCCCTACGACTATTGGCTGAACGAATTTGAGGAAGGACTCGACCGCGCCCGGTGCGACGCGTTTTTCGACACCCTGCGCGCGCACATCGTGCCGCTGCTGCGCGCCGTGCAGCAGAAGCCGCAGCTTTCCGACGAGATTCTGCACGGCAGCTTTCCCGCCGCCGCGCAGGCGGAGCTTGCCCGCCGCGTGATGTCCGTGATGCGCCTCGACCCGGCGCACGTGGGCCTCGGCGAGACGGAGCATCCCTTTACCACGAGTCTCGGCTCCCATCTTGACGAGCGCATCACCACGCGCTACGTTGCGGAGGACTTTTCAAGCTCGCTGTTCAGCGTGATCCACGAGGGCGGCCACGCCCTGTACGACACCGGCAGCGACGATGCGCTGGCCTACACCGCGCTCGACGGCGGCGTCTCCATGGGCATTCACGAGAGCCAGAGCCGTTTCTACGAGAATTTGCTCGGCCGCAGCCGTGCGTTCTGCGAGTATCTGTTCCCGGTGCTGCGTGAGGTGTTTCCGGAGCAGTTGGCCGGCCGCACGGCGGAGGAATTCTACCGCGCGGTCAACCGCGCCCAGCCGTCCCTGATCCGCACGGAGGCGGACGAGCTGACCTACTGCCTGCATGTGCTGATCCGCTACGAGCTCGAAAAGCGCATTATGGCGGGCGAGCTTGCCGTGCACGATCTGCCGCGCGAGTGGAACCGGCTTTACAAGGAGTATCTCGGCGTGGACGTGCCGGACGACCGCCGCGGCGTGCTGCAGGACAGCCATTGGGCGGGCGGCAGCGTGGGCTACTTCCCGTCCTACGCGCTCGGCAGCGCCTACGGCGCGCAGTTCCTGCGCCGCATGCGCGAGAGTGTGGACGTAGACGGCTGCCTCCGCCGGGGCGATTTTGCGCCGATCAACGCCTGGAATCGCGAGCACATCTGGCAGTACGGCTGTCTGTACCGTCCGGGCGAGCTGTTCCGCCGCGCCGTGGGCGAGGAATTTGACCCGACGGTCTTTACCTCGTACCTGGAGGAGAAGTATTCCGCGCTCTACGGTCTGTGAGACGAACAAAGGAGACGGACGCGCCCTGTGCCGCAAGCACGGGGCGCGTTTTTTTCGCAAAGGCTATTGACAAATCGTCGCTCAGTCTGTTATATTATTCCTTGCCCTGTCGAGCAGGAGCATCTTTGGCGGCATAGCTCAGTTGGCTAGAGCATGCGGTTCATACCCGCAGTGTCCCCGGTTCGAATCCAGGTGCCGCTACCATGCACGGGATGCTCGCGCATGCGAGCATCCCGTTTCTTCCGGCCCGTTGGTCAAGTGGTTAAGACACGGCCCTTTCACGGCTGTAACATGGGTTCGAATCCCGTACGGGTCACCATTTGCAGGGCGCGTGTCTTGCCGCGTGTCCCTGCACCATACGGAGGCTTAGCTCAGCTGGTTAGAGCGCCTGCTTCACACGCAGGAGGTCACTGGTTCGAGTCCAGCAGTCTCCACCAAAACCCTTGCAGTCCCTGCGGCTGCAAGGGTTTTCTATATTTCATGAAAAAAACTGACCTCCTGCCTGCTCGGTAAAATTTCGAGTGCGCAGGAGGTCAGTTTTATGCCAAAGATCAAGATGCCAAAAGCTTTGAAACATGAAAAAACATTCACACTCGCCGACGCCACCGAGCGATTTATCACCGGTGGGATCGCCAACGGCTTGTCCGAGAAATCGATCGCCACACGCCGTAGTCATCTGCACGTAATAACGCAGTATCTTGATGCAGAAATGCCGCCTTCGGAGCTGGAACGCAGCCATCTCAACAAAATGGTCGCGGAGATGCGGAAAAGCGGTTTGGCAAAGAATTCCATCAGCAGTTATGTGAGAGTGCTGACCACATTTGGGTGTTTTTCAGGATGATGCGGCTGATTGCGTTGAGCGTGCCGCGCACGGCGGCAAGCTGGATCAGCACCTCGGAGCAGTCGCGCTCCTCAGCGACCATCTTCCTGACCGATTCCAGATGCCCGATCGCACGGGAGAGCCGGTGAATCACCGCCTGTGTGTGTTCATGATTGTGGACGTGTTCGTGCTCGTGCGGTTCCTCCGCAATCGGTTCATTGACGTGGATGCGCTTGTTCTCCGCGCTGCTTCCGCTGTCCCGCTCTGTGTTCATAAACAACCTCCGCGAAAGGAACAGGCCATACGCACTGAGATCCGGCCCATCCGAACTCTGAAAACAGTATATCAGACAGAAAGCGAATGTTTAAGCCCCCCGGGGGGTTGTTTTTCGCTAAAATCAGACAACCTTTGTATTTTTTACCCCGAGACTTGCGGCGATCCTCGACCGACTCGCCGCGACCGCGGCAAATCACGCGGGAAGCGCTGAAAACTTACGAGCATGCGATCGGGAGGGGGGACGATGGACTCCGATCACGCCGCCCTCCGGTTGGAGCCGCGGCCGGTCGGGCAGGACCTGTTCATGCGTGCGGTCCTCCGTGCCGGCGACGGCAGGAAAGTTTCCGCCCCGCCTGTGTTCGCTTGACATGCGACCGCCCGTTCGCTATAATTGGATGCGAACAAGCGGTCGCTTTTGGCGGGAGGTGGTTGTGTGGCAAAAGATACGAAAGAGAGGATCCTGGCGGCGGCGCTGGAGCTGTTTTCGCGCAGCGGCTACGCAGGGACGAATCTCCGCGAGCTGTCGGCGTCTCTTGGAATGGGGAAATCCTCGCTGTACCGTCATTTTGAGAGCAAGGAGGCGCTTTGGAACACCCTGCTCGACGAGCTGATCGCCTACTATACGGCGCGCTTCGGCTCGCCGGAGCGGCTGCCGCCCGTGCCCGATTCTGCGGAGGACCTGGTCGCGCTGACGATGCGGATGGCGGACTTCACGGTGCATGACGAAAAGATCGTGATGGCGCGGAAGATCCTCGCCATCGAGCAGTTCCGCAACGAGCGGGCCGGGGCGCTCGCGACCCGTTATTTCTTGACGGGTCTTACGGAGATGTTTGCCCGGATCTTCGCGGCCATGATGGACAAAGGCACTCTCCGCCGGGACGATCCCACGATGCTCGCCCTTGCCTATACCGCGCCGATCTCCGCGCTCATCCACCTGTGCGACCGCGCGCCGGAGAGGACGGAGGAGGCGCTGGCGCGGGTCGAGGCGTTCAGCCGACATTTCATCCAAACATATGCCTGAGGAGCGGCGCGGCCGCGCGGAATCCGCCGGCCGCGTCGTTCGTTCATCGGGGAGGCGCTGAACAATTTGCGATCATGCGATCAGGAGGGAAAAACGATGGATACCGATCCTGTCATCATTCGCCTGGAGACCGAGGCCGATCACCGCGCGGTCGAGCATCTGGTGCGTGAGGCGTTCTGGAACGTCTACCGTCCGGGCTGCAGCGAGCACTACGTGATCCACATGCTGCGGAACGATCCGGCCTTCGTGCCGGAGCTGGACTTCGTCATGGAGTGGGACGGTCAGCTGGTCGGACAGAACATGTTCATGCGCACGGTCATCCGCGCCGACGACGGCAGGGAAATCCCGGTCCTGACCATGGGCCCGATCGGCATCACGCCGGCACTCAAACGTCAGGGCTACGGCAAGCGGCTGCTGGACTACTCGCTGGAGAGGGCGGCGGCGCTGGGCTTCGGCGCGGTGCTGTTTGAGGGCAACATCGGTTTTTACGGCCACAGCGGCTTTGCCTATGCCAGAAACTTCGGCATCCGCTATCACGACCTGCCGGAGGGAGCGGACGATTCCTTCTTCCTCTGCCGGGAACTGATCGACGGGTATCTCGACGGCGTCACCGGCGTATATCAGACGCCGCAGGGCTACTACGTGGACGCCGCCGCCGTGGAGGAATTCGACAAGGCGTTTCCGCACAGAGTGAAGCTGCGCCTGCCGGGGCAGATCTTCTGACCGGGCGGCGCGCGGCAAGAACGGGAAAGGAGCGGTCACAGTGCGGTATCATCAAACGGTGCGCCTGAAGGACGGTCGGGCCTGCATTCTCCGAAACGGCACGGCGCAGGACGGACAGGCGCTGCTGGACATCTTTCTTCTGACGCACGCGCAGACGGATTTTCTGCGCAGCTACCCGGAGGAAAGCACGCTGACAGCGGAGCAGGAAGCGCGGTTTCTGAGCGAGCGGACGGAGAGCGAAAACGAGATCGAGCTCCTGGCGGAGGTGGACGGGGCCGTGGTCGGGTCGGCCGGCATCGGCTGCGTCGGCAAACGGGAGAAGGATCGTCACCGGGCCGAGTTCGGCATCAGCGTTGACAAGGCGTACTGGGGCCTCGGCATCGGACGGGCGCTGACGGAGGCCTGCATCGCCTGTGCCCGCGCCGCCGGATACGCCCAGGTGGAGCTGGAGGCGGTGGCGGAAAACGAGGCCGCGCTCGCGCTCTATCGCAGCGTGGGCTTCCGGGAGTACGGGCGGAACCCGCGGGGCTTCCGCTCCCGCCTGACCGGCTGGCAGGAGCTGGTGCTCATGTATCTGCCGCTGGACGGATGACACGCAAGCGCCTGAGAAAAACCGGACCCTGCGGGAAAAGGCCTGCAGCGGGAGTCACAGCAAAAGAGGGAGGCACGCGATCGCGTGCCTCCCCGTTTTTTCCCGTGCGTTATTCCGCGCTGATCTCCAACTTCGCCAGCAGGGCGGACACCTCGTCGAACGTGCCCTTGATGGCGTGGTCATCCGTCAGGGTGACGGTCGTCCTGCCTTTGGTATAGTCGTGCAGCAGCGCCTCCTCCAGCTCGCTCAGGCCGACCTCGCGTCCGCCGTAGAGGATCTTGCTCTCCTGCACGACGATGCTCAGCGCGCCGTCCGCCGTGCCGGTCTGCTCGTTCTGCTGCGGCTGCGGCTCGGCGGCCTGCTGCGCGTCCTGTCCGGTCAGGGAGGGCAGCAGCCACTGCCCGTCGCCCCGGCCGATGCCGAGTCCGTAGTGTCCGCCGCCTAGCAGCGCGGCGATCAGCACCGCCGCCACCGCCGTGTTGCGCACCGGATGTCCTTTTTTCTTCTTCTGTTCCTCTGCCATGGCTCATTCCCCCTTTTCATGATTCAGCGAAGCGGTGTCCAGCTCCAGGATGCTCAGGGTCAGCTCGCGCTGCCGGGCGTCCAGCTTGCTCTCCCGCAAAAGGTCCTCGATCAGCGCGTATTCCGCGCGGTAGATGCTGCCGCGGTCGTATTGGAACACAAGGAACACGGCCTGCCCGTCCGCCTCCCGCAGCACGGCCGCGAGCTCGCTGCGCAGGCGGTTAGCGGCGTAGGTGTCGTCCGTCCAGTCGTAAGGAATGTAGAGCGCCCTGTCCGCGCCCTCGCGCTCCACGCGCACGAGGCCCCCGGAGGCGACGCTCACCGTCACGACGAGAGAGTGATCCAGCACCAGCTCGTCGGAGAGCACCTGCCGCTGCCAGCGTTCGGCCTCCTCGCGGGCGTCGGCCGCCTCCTGCGCGAGCTGCGCCGCCCGGGCGCGGTCGGCGTCCGCTGCGGCGAGGGCGTCGGCCGTCTGCGTGCGTGCCTGCGTCAGCAGGACGAACAGCATGATCAGGATCACGTCCAGCAGCGAGGTCAGCTCAATGAAGATCTCCCGCCGCCTCATAGCGCGGCGTCCTCCCGCGCCGGATCGTACCGCTCGAGGAACAGCGCCACGCTCTTGTCGTTGTCCTCGATGCGCGCGGCGAGGAACCCGTCGAGCAGCTTGAACGCGATGGCGAACACCAGCCCCCAGAACGTGGAGGTCAGCGCGGCGAAGAAATTCTGCTGCATGTCCGCAAGGTCGGCCACCATCGGCAGCAAGGACACCACCGTGCCCAAAATGCCCAGCAGCGGGAAGATCGCCGTCACGTTTGAGAACACGGAGTAGAGCGACTCCGACCGCTTGCGCAGCGCCACGATCTCCTCTTCGTCCACGGCGCGCACGCTGTCGGACACGGTCTGCGGCTCGCCCCGGCGCGACGGCACGAAGATCTTGAGGTGCAGCGTGTCGTACAGCCGGTCGGCGGCGCGCCGTGCGGCCAGGTAGAGCCAGCCGTTGAGCGCCCCGACCAGCAGGATCAGCAGGTCGAAGCCGAGCAGGTTGTGAAGTATCACGGAAAAGACGCGCATGGACGCTCCTCCTTCCGCGGCGCAGGGCCGGTCGTATTTGACCTGATTATATCGAAAACCGCCGCGCTTGTAAAGCCTCCCGCGCGGAAACCGCGATGCAAAAACGAACGCCTGACAAACAATTCTGTCGCGGACGTCTTGTTTTTCCCGTACGGAACAGATATAATTCAATCATCAGCAATTCAAACGCCGCTGCGGCGGAGGAAAGAAGGGGTGCGATTTTGGCAAGCAATTACGACCAGCTTCGCGCGTCCGTCAAATCTCTGTATCTGATCCAGCACAGGGACGATTCGGACGATCAGCTGCGGGAGACCATGGTCAACAACGCGCGCATTGCGCAGGGCCTGCCCCCGGCGCAGATTGCGGAGGGCTACAAGCTTCTCGGCGAGATCGACGCTTGCAACGAGATCCTGAAGGAGCGGAAAGAGGCGAAGGAAAAAATTGCGGCGGGAAAAAAGGAGTATGAGAGCTCGCTCGACCGCCGGCGGGACGATGCGCTTTTGACGCTCAAGGCCGCCCCCACGCCGAACGGCCAGCTCGTCGCCGCCATCCTCGAGGAAGAGGACGGCAAGACTGCCGAGGAGCTCGCCGGCTGGTGCGACGAGCTGGACTCGCTGGACGATGCGGACTTCCGCGCCCTGCTGAGCGACCTTGTGGACGACGGGATCATCGAAAAGCGCGAGGATGGCAAGTACTATCTCCGCGTCGTCCTGACGGACAAGGTGCAGTGGGATGTCGACGCGGTCATGCGCTATGTGTACGGCCACATGACCGGCAAGGGCAAGGACATCTACCGCTCTGCTGCGCTCGGCGTGGCCGGGGCCTTCATGTTTGAGAGCGAGCCGCTCTCCGCTGCCCGCTGCGTGGAGCTCGAGGAGGAGTACGCCGAGTATCCCGATCTCAGAGCCCTCATGCATCCGGACGGATCGGAGGCGCACGGCAAAATCACCTATCGCGGCGCGCTCCACACGCTGGAGAGAGCCGGCGTGCTGGACTTCGCCTTTATGGGCGGCGGCAGCGGGACGGAGGCGCTGAACAACAAGTTCTTTGACCTTGCGCTGATCCGCAGGAAGGAGGCGGAGAAGGAATGAGATGTCGTTTCTGCGGCAGCAAGTCGCTGCATGAGGATACCCGGCACAAGAATTTCAGCGCCGGCAAGGCCGTGGCCGGCGCCGTGACCTTCGGTGCGGTCGGCGCGGCGGCGGGCTTCATCGGCAAGGAGAAGAAGGGCTATCGCTGCGGCGCCTGCGGCGCGTTCATGGATACCCCGATGGATTTCTTCACCGAGTCCCAGGTCGATTCCGCCATCCGCCAGGCCGAATCCGGCGGCAGCCGCTCCCTGTTCGACTATTACCGCGGGCAGTACGCCAACATCCAGGCGAACATCCCCGCCGCGCCCGCGCAGCTCTCCGCGCCGGCGGAGCGTGAGGTCGTCTATCTTCCGGCGGCGGGCGCCGCGGCGGAGGAAGAGGGCGTCACCGTCAAGCGCAGCTATGAAAGCCGCCGCTGGCAGCCGGACTGCCCGATCTGGGTCGAGGACGTGGTCATCAAGACCGGCCCCGGCGGCGACCGGCTCTCTCTCGTCGCGTGGAACACCGCCGGCGAGCGCAAGGAGGAATACGTCAAAAACGCCGTCCGCTCGGTCTACTTCCAGGTCCGCGTGTTTGACGATACCGGCGATCAGGTGGCCGAGTGCCGCTGCGTCTATCAGGGCGTGAACGTCCGCCCCGGCGAAAAGCTGCCGGAAGACAAGGAATTCCCGCTGGGCACCGACCTTGCCTACCGCGTGGAGCTCACCTGCGAAAAGGTCGCTTACGAGGGCGAGGCGGTCTGGCGCGCGCCGGAGGAGCTGAAGACCGTCGTCCTGCCCGACCAGCCGGAACTGACGCGCTCCGACTTCCCGCGCCTCAAGTATGCCGACTCGATGTACGCCAAGCACGAAAAGCGCGATGAGAACGGCAAGCGCATCCGGGAGACCAAGCACATCCGCATGCCGATGAAGGAGGAGGGCTACTGGCTGTGCGACTGCGGCCTGCCCGTGCCCGAGGGCCGCGCCTGCGTGCGGTGCGCGGACCGTTGGGCGAACGTGGAAAAGGTCTTCTCCCAGCCGTACCTGATCGAGCGGCAGCAGACCGCCGTCAAGAAGCGCGCCGCAGAGCGCGCCACCGCGGTCGCCGCGCGGATCGAGCGTATCGGGAAAGAGCGCGCGCAGGAGGAGATCGACCGGAAGAACGCGGCCTATGACGCGGCCGCAGCCCTTGCGGCGAGCAGCGTGGTCGAGGATCTGCGCGGCGCGGCCGAGCAGTTTGAAAAAATCTCCGGCTGGAAGGATGCGGATGAGCGGGCGAAGGCCTGCCGCGCGCAGGCCGACAAGCAGGAGGAAGAGGAGCGCGCCGCCGCCGAAAAGCGCGCCGCCGAAGAAAAGCGGCTGGAGGAGGAGCGCAAGGCCAAGACGAAGAAGACGCTCTCCATCGTCATCCCGGTCGCGGCGGTGGCGCTGATCGCCCTGATCCTCACGGTCACGGTGTTCCTGCCGAACGCGAAGTATTCCACCGCCGAGAAGCTGCTCGCCGACGGGAAGTACGACGAGGCGATCGCCGCCTTCGCGGCCATGAACGGCCAGAAGGACAGTGCCGAGCGCGCGATCGACGCCGCCTACGCCAAGGCGGAGGCCCAGATCAAGGACGGCGATTTCCTCGACGCGGTCAAGACCTATGTTTCTCTGAACGGCGCGCGCGACAGCACGCAGCGCGCCAAGCAGCACGTTCCCTACGAGGCTGCGCTGTATTACATTGCCGCCGCCGACCGGGACGATGCCTCCGGCCTGAGTGCGGCGCGCGCCCTGCCCGCCGCACTCAAGAAGGCCTACACCGCGAAGCCGACCGGCACGAGCACCTCCGCCGGCGCGCCGACCACGGAAGCGGCGCCGAGCAACACGCCCGCGGAGGCGGCGCCGGCCACGTCGAGCGGCAGCAGCACGACCTCCGAGTCGAACATTGTCTCGCAGCTGCTCACGAAGCTCAAATACTATGAAAAGGACAGCGTGCTGGCGCTTTATGACGCGGCGGCGAAGCTGGCGGATCTGGCGCAGTCGAACGGCCTTGCCGATGTCAGCAAGGCGACGGATGGCGTCCTTACGGGCAAGGAACGCCGTGTGAAAACGATCCATGACGAGGTTTACGACGGGGCGAAGGCGCTCTACGACCAGGGCAGCTTCACCGAGGCCGCACAGGTGTTTGACGCGCTCGGTACCTATCGCGACAGCGCTGATATGGCCGCCCTCTGCCGGCAGGGCGACGTCTACCGTGAGGCGGAGCAGTATCTCAGCGCCCAGCAGTACGGGAACGCCTATGAGAAGTTCAGCAGCATCTCCGGCTATCGCGACAGCGCGGATCGCGCTGCTGCTGCCGCGCGGGTGGTGGCCGAGCGTTACGAGCAAAAGAACAACCTGCCCGACGCCGTGACCTGGTACGTCCGCGCCAAGGACGAGACGAATGCCGATCGCCTGCGCTGGCAGTACATCCGCGATCATCAGGACGAGACGGATGTGCATACTTACGAGTATCTGATCCTGCTCAAGGCCAGGGACGATGAGGCCAAAGCAATCTACGACGGGCTTTATCAGCCTGTGTCCGTCACCGTTCGCATCAACACCGACGTGAAGGACTATGAGACGAACCGCACGGCGCTGCGCCTGCCGTATTACAACGGGTATGTCTATATCCATATAAAATACACCGGCGGCACGCCCGACAAGAAGACCCTGCCCGTCGACGTCTATCTCCAGGTCGTGGACGCAGGGACGACCCACTCGTCTCTGCACGGCAGATGGTTCGACGAGGGGAGCTCCTATCCCACCACGCGGGTGGAGAACACGCTGACGCGGGACAAGTGGATCACGGCGTCCTCCGCGCCGCCCTACGTTACGGCCAACGATAAAAACAACCACAACTTTATCCTCGTGATCCACAGCGTCGGCAACGCATTCGAGGACATCCGCATTCCCTACAGCGTCACCTGGTAAACATCCCCAAAAAAGCGGCAGGCGGAAGCCTGCCGCTTTTTCTTTTGGCAAAGGCACTTGTGGTCGCGCTGGATGAAGCAAAAGCGAAACTGTATCGAATCTTCACAGGGGCATACAGGAAACCGGATCTAAGGAAAGGAGACAGCGTTATGAAAGAGATAGACCGTGCCTTCAAGCTCATGCTGACCGAATACCCCGACGTGCTGACGGTTCAGGAGGTCGCGAAAATCCTCGGGTGCGACGATCATCAGATCTATAAGATGATCGACTACGGCGAGATCTTCGCCACCAGGCCCGGAAAGGCGTATCGGATCTCGAAATACAGCCTGATCGGCTATCTGATCGGGGCGAAGTGAGCATGACATTGCCGGGTACTCCCGGCACTACATAGCCGGTTTCCTCATACGGAGGGGAACAACAGAACAGGGGACCCTTGTACGAAAACAGGAAGGCCGGCGGAGCATCGATCCGCCGGCTTTTCATATCAGAGTATCACTCTGGTGATAGTTTTCCTTTGCTCAGCTCATTTATATGGAAGCAATCGAGGCCGAATCAAAAAATCTGATGCGGCCTCGATTTGCCTGCCCGGTTTTGGCCCCTTTTTCCAACCATG
>Ga0079305_1000592_pt1 | contig 72417 bp, 72 predicted proteins | sample LMS_cellobiose_e_FD_79183 | JGI IMG/M metagenome (GOLD analysis project Ga0079305, IMG submission 79183) | Rumen-fistulated moose microbial communities from Alaska, USA - LMS_cellobiose_enrichment | ecosystem: Host-associated > Mammals > Digestive system > Stomach > Rumen fluid ...
CAGCTCTGACCACAGCAGGGGCGACTCTGCTGTGGTTTATATTCCTCCTTAGCTCAGTCGGTAGAGCATGCGGCTGTTAACCGCAGGGTCGTCTGTTCGAGCCAGACAGGGGGAGCCAAAATACCCCGCTGCCAGCCGGCGGCGGGGATATTTTTATTTTGCGGGCCATTAGCTCAGTTGGTTAGAGCAACCGGCTCATAACCGGTCGGTCCCGGGTTCGAATCCCTGATGGCCCACCAGAACTTTGAATGTGCCTGTATATCTTGTTGGGTGCTCAAAACAGCGCGGAAAGTCTGTGAACCCTCTTACGGTTCACGGATTTTCTCTTTCATAGGCAGTGTGAACTACCCATGGAAAACATGGTAAAACTGTTGACAAATCTGTTCCCACAAGGTATAATAGCTCTTGTTGAGTTTTGAAAATTTCATAAAGGGGTATAGCTCAGCCGGTAGAGCAGTGGTCTCCAAAACCACGTGCCGAGGGTTCGAATCCTTCTGCCCCTGCCAAGAATAAGAAGTTGGTTTACCAGCTTCTTATTTTTATTCTCTTTCGATTGCCCGTATTTCAAATGAAAATCGGTAAATCCTAACCAGGGAAGAAGATCCGTGAGAAACTGCATGAAAAATGTATTTTAGGTATTGACAAAGATAGCCTGGACATGTATAATAAATTTCGTTGGCTGAACGCTGGCCCCAAAAAATGATAAAAAATGCTGATATAGCTCAGTCGGCAGAGCACATCCTTGGTAAGGATGAGGTCATCAGTTCGAATCTGATTATCAGCTCCAGAAGAACCTCTGTAAAAGGCTTTTGTAAGCTTTTTACAGAGGTTCTTTCATTTGCTGAAAAAAGAGAACCAGCAATATAAGCAGGAAGCCGGCGTTCCATGGCGTGAAAGATGTCCGCTTTGGCGGCAGCCGGAGGCGTTGAATTTTACTGTCTTCTGATATGTAGCTGTTATTAAGAATATTGGAACGTTTTGTGCGGCCCCGGTAATATGACAGACAGTTGTCCGGTACATTTGATAAACTGGTATCAAATCAAAGGAGGAATGCAAGATGCCAAAAATGTCAAATGTTGAACTGTTTGAACTGCGGGAACAGCCGACCCTTACCATCCGCGCGACCGTCCCGGCGCAGGGGCTCCCGGAGCTGATCGCAAAGAGTTATGCTAGGATTGGCGAATATCTGGCCGAGCTGGGGGTTGGGATCTGTGACGTGCCGTTCGTGATCTATTATAATATGGATGTGGACGCGCTGGATGTGGAGATCGGTTTTCCGGTTCCGTCAGCGCAGCCGGGAAAGGGGGAGATCGCCTCTTCCAAAATCCCAGCGGGCAAAGCGGCCAGCTGCATCTACCGCGGCCCGTATGCCCAGATAGGCCCGGCCTATGAAGATTTGGAGGCCTGGTTTGCCAAACAGAGATGCGAACCCGCCGGGCCTTTCTACGAGTACTATTACAATGGACCGGATTCACCAGAGGATGAGTTGCTGACGCGTGTGTTCATGCCGCTCAAATAAAAGATGAAACCGAGGCGGATGTGGTTACATCCGCCTCGGTTTTCGCATAGTAAATCAGACACCGTTTATTGGGAAAGGGAATAGGATGGAAGGAGTGGGAACAGGAAACCTGTTGAAAACGACAAAATTTGCAAAAATGACAAACCGGTTACAGAATCGATTAGGAAATAAATGGAAAAATTACAATTAGGTTACATTGAGGTTACAGAACAGTAACAATTATGAAAAAAATTTTAACAAATTTGAATTTTCCTCTTGATTTCCGCATAATATATGATATATTATAGATAGCAGAGATTACAAAGAGTAAAAACATCTGTAGAAATTCGTATAAAAGTTACAATTTGTAACTTTTGAAGGAGGTAAACCGCTATGACAAAACAAAATACCCGGAGGACTTCGCTGCTGATTGGCGCTGCTGTGGCGGTTATGACCTTTGTGCTGCTGTCGGCTTTTGCCGGCGGGCTGATTGAATTTTCCCGTGACGCTGGATTCTTCCTCTGGCTGCGCGACCTGCTTGCCTACAGCTTCACCAATAAGATTCTTCAAAAGCTGTTCGCTTCCTTTACGCTTGGCTTTGCCGCTTACTTCATCAATCAGATGATCGTTTACGGCAAACAGGTCAGCGCCAAAAAACGCGCCCGTGCGACCCGGGTCCGGTTTACGCCGAAGGACAATGACAGCTTCGGGCAGACCGCTTAATTTTGCTTTTCATTTTTTTCTCCTAATTCATAATAACAAGCCGGCGTCACATTTGTGACGCCGGCTTGTTTATGCAGGGAAAGAATCAGAGCACGATTTGGAAAAGTGCCATGACTTTTCCGAAAATGATCAGAAGGACGGCGGAAAGCACGCAATAGAGCAGGATTTTCCAGGTTGGCGGCGCGGGACGCTGAAAGAACGACATGGTAAGGACTCCCCTTTTTCGCGAATTCATACAATACGGAAATACTAGCACATTTTTCGAGAAAAAGAAAGGCTTTCATCTTGTGCGGCCCAAGCCGTTTGTGCTATACTAGCTTTATTATGAAAAAGTATCGTCTTTTTTCCCGCTCGAATACGCTCCTGGGACGCGCCGGACAGCTCGCTGTCATGCTTTTGGGGATCGCGGCGCTTGTGTGGCTGGCGGCGCATTGGGGCGTTTACCGCTGTCCGCTGCGCTGGACATTCGGCGTTGAATGCCCGGCGTGCGGTATGACCCGCGCGGCTGCCGCGCTTCTGCGGTTCGATTTTATCGGGGCGTTCCGTTTTAACCCGCTGGTGTACGTCGTCTGCGCTTATGCGGCGATCTGCGCTTATGGCTGGCTTTTCAGGCCGCGGCTTCTGCGCTCCAAAAGGCTCTGGGCCGTTTTCATCGCGCTGTTTCTGTGCTTCTGGGCGGTGCGGATCGCCCTGTTTTTCTTGGGTCAGTATCCCGCTTTTTTGGAACCAAACGCGCGGTTTCCGGTCATTTTCCGGAAACTGTTCCTTTTGATAAAAATGTAATGATGTGATGGAGGTAATGAAAAATGTACAGTGAGATGATGGACACCATTGGATTTGTATCCCGGTTCGATCCGGAGGTTGGCGCGGGCATGCAGAAGGAGCTTGCGCGCCAGCGCCGGAACATCGAACTGATCGCGTCCGAAAATATCGTCAGCCCGGCGGTTCTGGCCGCAATGGGCAGCGTACTGACCAACAAATACGCCGAAGGCTATTCCGGCAAGCGGTATTACGGCGGCTGCGAATGTGTGGACATTGTGGAGGATATCGCGATCGCGCGCGCCAAGGAGCTCTTCGGCGCGGGCTATGCGAATGTCCAGCCGCATTCGGGCGCGCAGGCAAACCTCGCCGTCTACTTTGCCCTGCTCGAGCCGGGCGATACCGTCCTGGGTATGAGCCTGGCCGACGGCGGGCACCTGACCCATGGTTCCCCGGTCAACATGTCGGGCAAATACTATAACTTTGTCCCGTACGGGCTGCGGGACGACACCCAGACGATCGATTACGATCAGGCGCGGGAGCTCGCGATAAAGCATAAACCCAAGCTTATTGTGGCTGGCGCTTCCGCCTATCCGCGCGTCATCGATTTTGAGAAACTCTCCGCAATTGCCAAAGAGGTCGGCGCCTACTTCATGGTGGATATGGCCCACATCGCGGGGCTGGTCGCCGCAGGAGAGCATCCGTCCCCGGTGCCGTACGCCGACGTGGTCACCTCCACCACCCATAAGACCCTGCGCGGCCCGCGCGGCGGCATGATCCTCACGAACAATGAGGAGCTCGCCAAGAAATTCAACAAGGCCGTGTTCCCAGGTACCCAGGGCGGCCCGCTCGAACATATCATCGCCGCGAAGGCGGTCTGCTTCGGCGAGGCGCTGAAACCTGCATTCAAGGCGAGTCAGCGCCAGACGGTCCTCAACTGCCAGGCGCTGGCGAAGGCGCTGACCAAACGCGGCTTTTCGCTCGTTTCGGGCGGCAGCGACAATCATCTGATCCTGCTTGACCTGCGCAGCATGAATGTCACCGGCAAGGAGCTTGAGAAGAAGCTCGACGAGGTTTACATCACCGTCAACAAAAACGCCATCCCCAATGACCCGCAGAGCCCGTTTGTCACGAGCGGCGTGCGTATTGGAACCCCGGCGGTCACCACCCGCGGCTTTAAAGAAGAGGATATGGACCGGATTGCCGAGTTTATCTTCCTGGCTGCGACCGATTTCGATCAAAAGGCTGATGAAATCCGCGCCGGCGTCGATGCGCTCTGCGCGAAATATCCGCTTTACGAGTAATCCTGTAATCAGAGATGTGACACCGCCCGTAAACGGGCGGCTGGGGCGCGGAGGACAAGGTCCTCCGCGCCGCTTTCAGATTTTTGGATCGAGGTGATTTTGAAATGGCTGCACCATTGGCCGACCGCATCCGCCCCCAGACGCTCGACGACGTGGTCGGGCAGGAACACATCCTTGGTAAGGATAAGGTCCTGCGCCGGATGATCGAAACCGGCAACATCCCGAATCTGATCTTTTACGGCCCGTCCGGCATCGGCAAGACGACGGTCGCTTCGATCATCGCGAAGCGGGCGGGCAAGAAGCTCTGCAAACTCAATGGAACCACCGCCTCGACCGCCGATATCCGCGATGTGGTAACCGAAACCGGGACGATCGACGGGATGAACGGAGTGCTCCTCTACCTCGACGAGATCCAGTACCTCAACAAAAAACAGCAGCAGACGCTGCTCGAATTTATCGAAAACGGGTCGATCACCCTGATCGCATCCACAACTGAAAACCCCTATTTCTATATCTACAACGCGATCCTTTCGCGCAGCACCGTCTTTGAATTTAAACCTGTGCCGCCCGCGGCGGTCGAACGTGCGGTGAACCGCGCCTTTTCGATCGCCAGGGAGTATTTTGGAGGGGATTTTGCCGTGGAGGACGGGGTAGTCCCTTACATTGCGGCAGCCTGCGGAGGCGACGTGCGCAAATCGATCAACGCGGTGGAGATGCTGTCGCTTTCGGCGGGTGAAGGCGGCGCAGTCACGCTCGACGACGCCAAGCAGGTGGCGCAGAAGAGCGCCAACCGCTACGACAAGCAGGGGGATGAACACTACGACCTCGTTTCCGCCCTGCAGAAATCGGTGCGTGGTTCGGACGAAAACGCCGCGCTGCATTATCTGGCGCGGCTTTTGGCGGCAGGGGATTTGCTCTCGCCCTGCCGGCGGCTGCTTGTCATGGCAAGCGAGGATGTGGGGATGGCTTATCCGATGGCGGCGGTCATCGTAAAGGCCTGCGTCGATTCGGCGATCCAGCTTGGGCTGCCCGAAGGGCGGATTCCGCTGGCCGAAGCGGTGGTGCTGATGTGCACCGCGCCCAAATCGAACTCCTCCTATATGGGGATCAACGCCGCGCTGGCGGATGTGGAGGCGGGTCTCACCGGCTCCTTCCCGCGCGCCTTGCAGAATAAGCATTACGACGGCGCAGAGGTGAAGGAAAAAGGACAGAACTACCTCTATCCCCATGACTATCCCAACCACTATGTCAGGCAGCAATACCTGCCCGATGAACTCAAAGGCAAGGTTTACTACGAGTTCGGTGACAACAAAACCGAATCGGCCGCAAAGGCCTATCGGGAAAAGATCCTGCGGGAAGCGCAGGCGGGCAAATGACAAAAATCTGACGGAACATGCGGATTCGAGGAATAAAATGGAAAGCTTATATTTATCCGCCCGGATCATCACGCCGATCTGCGCGGCGGTTCTGCTGGGCTATGCCCTGCGGCGGCTGAAGCTGTGGGACGACCACACCGTTTCCCAGGTCAATACCATCTGCTTCAAGGTGCTTTTTCCAATTCATCTTTTTATCAGTGTGATACACACCGACCTGTCGAGCACCCTCGATGAAAAATTGCTGGTCGCGGGCGTCGTGTGTGTCTTTGTGATCTTTTTCGGCACCTTGGGGGGCTGCATCATCTTTGTGAAGGAGAAACGGCGGCTGGGAGCTCTGGTGCAGGGGATCTTCCGCGGCAACACGCTGCTGTTCGGCCTGCCGCTGGTCACCACCCTTTACGGGGACGAACGGGCGGGTGTGGCCGCCCTGATGATCGCAGTGGTCATCCCGGTCTACAACACCCTGGCCGTCATCCTGCTGGAAAGCTGCCGGGGCGGCAGGGCCAGCCTCAAAAAGGTTCTGTACGGGATCGTCACAAACCCGCTCATTGTGGGCACGGTCACCGGCCTAGCGGGGCTTTTGTGCGGCGTGCATCTGCCGGCCATCGCCGATGAAGCGGTTATGAGCATCACCAAAATCACAACACCGCTTGCCCTGCTTGGGCTTGGCGGCACCTTCCGTTTTGACGCGGTCGGGCATAACCTGCGTGCGCTTTTCTGGGCCGTCTTTTCCCGCCTGATCCTGATCCCGGCTATCCTGATGCCGGTGGTGATCGCGCTTGGATTCCGGGAGGTCACACTGGCGGCGCTGCTCACCATCCTGGTTGTGCCGACCGCGGTAAATTCCTTCACCATGGCGCAGCAGATGGATTCGGACGCGGAACTCTCGGGACAGATCGTGGTATTCACTTCGCTCTTTTCAATCCTGTCCGTCTTTGGATGGATCTTTTTACTGAGCCATTTGGGCTATTTGTAATCCTGTGTTATCTTTAGGAGGCGATGCCGATGCTTACGCGCAATGAAATCCTGGTCACCTATGGGGAGGACCCATTCGTGATGGCAAAAGAACTGATGGAAGAAGCGCAGGTCGCGCAGATGATCCCCAAGGGGGCGCTCGTGGGCCTCAAGCCAAACCTCGTGGTGGGCCGCCCGGCCGATACCGGCGCGACCACCCATCCGGAGATCCTTGCCGGCGCGATCGAATATTTGCGCGCCCACGGGCACGAGAATATCCTGATCCTGGAGGGTTCTTGGGTCGGGGACGATACCGATTCCGCCTTTCGCACCTGCGGATATACGGCTCTTTCCAAAAAGTATGGCGTGCCGCTTTTCAATACGAAAAAAGACAAGATTGTGATCAAGTCCTTTGACGGCATGAAAATGGAGGTTTGCGAGAAGGCGCTCGCAGTTGATTTCCTGATCAATATCCCGGTGCTCAAGGGGCACTGCCAGACGACTGTGACCGGTTCGCTCAAAAATCTCAAAGGCCTCATTTCCGACCGGGAGAAACGGCATTTCCATACCATGGGCCTGCATAAGCCGATCGCTTGCCTGAACAAGGTCTTAAAGCAGGATTTTATTCTGGTGGACGGCATCTGCGGAGACCTCGACTTTGAGGAAGGCGGCAACCCGGTGCAGATGAACCGGATGTTCTGCGGGCTTGATCCGGTGCTGGTGGACAGCTTCATCGCTTCCTCAATGGGCTACGAGCCGGCGGACATCGAATATATCCGCCTGGCGGAAGGGTACGGCGTCGGAAGCGCCGACCTCGCGAAGGCGCAGATCCGGGAGCTCAGCCGTGACGAAACCCCGGCGCGCCCCACGTCCGCCCGCAAGGTGCAGCGGCTTGCGCGGCACGCGGACCAGCGGGACGCCTGTTCGGCCTGTTATGCGAACCTCATCCAGGCGTTCGCGCGGCTTGATGACGAGGGCCTGCTCGCAAGTCTGCCGCAGGTATGCATTGGGCAGAAGTTCCGCGGGAAGCCCGGCGGGCTTGGTGTGGGGAACTGCACTTCCTGCATGGCGCATTCGCTGGCTGGCTGCCCGCCGAAAACACCAGAAATGCTCGCGTTCCTGCGGGAATATGCGCAGGGAAAGCAATAAACGCACAAAAAGAGCGCGGCTGCGGCCGCGCTCTTTGCGGTTTCTATTTTGGAGGTCCGCCAAAGGACGTCTCAATCACGCGATCGGAACAGTCGGGTGAATACTGCCAGCGGGAGATGTGTCCTTCGCTGACGAAATACGGCGACGGAGCGGCACGGTAAGCGGCGTCAAACGCGTCGACGATAATCAGCTTCACCTTCATTTTTTCCGGGATGAGGTTCTTTATGTAGACGCTCGCGTGCTGGCCGATCTTTACGCCGTCGCGCGGTTCGGCAAGCCCCGCAAGGTTTGGGGTGAGTTCCACGAACACACCGTATTCCTCCACCGACCGCACAATCCCGGCGACCGTTTCGCCAGGCGCGAAGAGGGCTGCGTTCTCGGCCCAGGTGCCGAGCAGCTCTTTATGGGAGAGCGAGATCCGCCCGCCTTCCTCGACAGCGCGGACCACCGCTTTGATTTCCTGTCCGGTGTGGAAACGGTCGCGCGGATGGGATATCCGGCTGACCGAAATCGAATCGATGGGGATGAGCGAAGGGATTCCGCAGCCGATATCGACAAAACAGCCGAACGCTTCGAGATGGGTGACCCGCGCGTCGATGACATCGCCGGGCGTGAGCTTTGTGATGTAGCTGTCCATACATTCCTGCTGCACGGCGCGGCGGGAGAGCAGGGGGATGACCACGCCGTCGGGGTTGAAGGAAAAACCGGTGATGCGGTAACAAACCGGCTTGTTGACCCGGGAGATGATCGCGATATCCCGGGTGGAGCCGTCCGAGATGCCGAGCGCGCCTTCCTCCCGGGGAATCATGCCGCGGTATGCGCCCATGTCCACAATGAGGTTGTGCTGGGAGTCGCAGACGATGGCGCGGCTTTCCAGAATCCGGCCGGCGGCATGCGCTTCCTGCAGCGCCGAAAGAGAATGAAACGCCTGTTTATTGGCGGCGGTGTCGATCAGCATTCCTTCGGGTTTGTAGTTTGACATTTTATTTGACCCTCCTCTTTGCACATACAACACTATATGCGCTTTGAGCGGGGGGTATGACGCGCGCGGCGCGCGTGCGGGAAGGTTTGACGGCTAAAATATTTACAACTGGCTTGTTGCGATTAAATGAAAACTTCTGTATAATATAAGATCAGGGTGTCCGATATTCATGAAAGGAAACGGGGTGAACGGCGGATGAATATTCAGGTGGGGGATGTGCTGGTGATGAAAAAACCACATCCCTGTGGGGAACACCGGTTCACGGTCGGCCGTGTCGGAATGGATTTCCGCATTCGCTGTACCGGATGCGGGCGCGAGGTGATGGTCCCGCGCGCCAAGGTGGAAAAGAACATCCGCAAGGTGCTGCGCGACGGCGCCGAGCTCAGTGTGAACGATTTAAAACCGCAGCATTTGTAGCGGGGCTGCATCAATTTCATCAAAAACGAACACGAGAGGAATAGCGGAATGTTTGATAAATTGGATGCGGTCGCAAGCCGTTTTGAAGAAGTAAACCACAAGCTCATGCAGCCGGACGTCGTGAACGACCAGGCGCAGTACACCTCGCTGATGAAGGAATATAAACGGCTCGAGCCGATTGCGGAGAAATACCGCGCTTACCGCGCGGCGAAGCAAGCCTATGAGGAAGCGCGTGAAATGCTCGAGGAGGGCGGGCTCGACAAGGAGCTGCGGGAACTCGCGCAGGAGCAGTACGACACGAACAAGCAGCAGATCGACGAAGCGGCGCAGGAGCTGAAGCTCCTGCTTTTGCCGCGCGACCCGAACGACGAAAAGAATGTCATCGTCGAAATCCGCGGCGGCGCCGGCGGGGAAGAAGCGGCGCTTTTCGCGGGGAGCCTTTACCGGATGTACACGATGTACGCCGAAAGCCAGGGGTGGAACTGTGAGGTGCTCGGTATGAGTGAAACCGAGCTCGGCGGCTTTAAGGAGATCAGTTTCTCAATTGACGGGGAAGGCGCTTACTCCAAGCTCAAGTTTGAAAGCGGCGTCCACCGCGTCCAACGGGTTCCGGAAACCGAAACGCAGGGCCGTATCCACACCTCGACTGTCACGGTCGCGGTGCTGCCGGAAGCGGAGGAAGTCGAGTTTGATCTCGACCCGAAGGATTTGCAGATCGACGTTTTCCGTTCGTCCGGCGCGGGTGGCCAGCATGTCAACAAGACCTCCTCCGCCATCCGTGTGACCCACCTGCCGACCGGCATGGTGGTCGAATGCCAGGATGAGCGCAGCCAATATAAGAACAAGGACCGGGCGCTCAAGGTGCTTCGTTCGCGCCTATTAGACATCAAAGTGCGCGAGCAGAACGACCGGATCGCTTCGGAACGCAAGCTCCAGGTCGGCACCGGGGACCGTTCGGAGCGCATCCGTACCTACAACTTTCCACAGGGCCGGGTCACCGACCACAGGATCGGGCTCACGCTTTATAAGCTCGACGCGGTTTTAAACGGCGATCTCGCCGAATTGATCGACGCGCTCATCACCTTTGACCAGGCCGAGAAGCTTCAGGCTTCCGGGGAATCGTAATTTTAGCGGGAGATGTCGTATTGCCAAGGACAAAAGTTTTGAAGGTTACCGATATTGAAAAGGACCGCGCTGCGCTCGACCAGGCGGCGGCGCTTCTGCGGGAAGGAAAGCTCGTGGCGATCCCGACCGAAACGGTCTATGGGCTCGCGGCCAATGCCCTCGATCCGCAGGCGGCCCACGCGATTTATACGGCAAAGGGCCGACCGGGCGACAACCCGCTCATCGTGCACGTTTCGGATCTTTCACAGATCCCGCCGCTGGTGAAAACCGTCCCGGACGCGCTTCGCCGTTTGGCGGAAGCTTTTTGGCCGGGTCCGATGACAGTGATTTTGGAAAAATCGGACAAGATCCCGCCAGCCACTTCCGGGGGGCTTGAGACAGTTGCGATCCGCATGCCATCCCATCCGGTCGCGCGGGAGCTTATCCGCCGCAGCGGTGTGCCGCTCGCGGCGCCGAGCGCGAACCTTTCCGGATCACCGAGCCCGACAACCGCGCAGCACTGCATTGACGACCTCACCGGCCGGGTGGACGCGATTGTCGACGGCGGGGAATGCGAAGTTGGCGTGGAATCGACGGTGCTGACGCTGTGTACCGACCCGCCCTCTGTTTTGCGGCCAGGTGCTGTGACGCTCGAAATGCTGCGGCAGGTGATCCCGGAGATGACGCTCGACCCTGGGGTGTTTGAGCACCTTTCCGACGACTGCAAGGTCGCTTCGCCCGGTATGAAGTATAAGCACTATTCGCCGAAAGCGCGGGTGGTGCTGGTGCGCGGGGACCTTGCCCAATTCGGACGGTTTGTCGCATCGCAGAAGCAGGATTTTGGAATCCTTTGCTTTGAGGAGGACGCGCCGCATTTTTGGGGCCGGCGGTGCATCACCTATGGACATGAAAACGACCCGGCTTCCCAGGCGCACCGGCTGTTTGACGCTTTGCGGCAGGTGGATAAGGAAGGACTCGGGATGGTTTATGTGCGCATTTCGGACATCGAGGGGATTGGACAGGCGGTTTACAACAGACTGCTTCGCGCAGCGGGATTTGACGTAATTTTACTTTAATATGTTAAGGGGCTGGCGCAAGTGAGTGAAAGAAAGACGATGATCATCGGCCTGACGGGCCAGACCGGCGCGGGCAAATCGACCTTGAGCAGGATGTTTTCCGAGTGGGGCGTGGAAGTGATCGACGCGGATAAGGTTGCCCGCTATACAATTGAAAATTCAAAGGAATGCCTCATGGACCTTGTGCTGGAATTTTCCACCGAGGTGATCCATCCGGACGCAACCCTCAACCGGCCGAAGCTCGCGGAAATCTGTTTCGGCGATAAAAAGAAACTCAAACGGCTCAATGAAATCACCTTCCCATACATTATCCGGGCGATCGGGCGCAAACTAGAGGAGGCATGCGGCCGCGGCGTTAAGATGGTGCTGCTTGACGCGCCGACCCTTTATGAGTCGGGCCTTGACAAACGCTGCGACCGGGTGGTTGCGGTGATCGCGGATGCCGAAACCCGCACCCGGCGGATCATCGAACGGGACAAGATGACCGAGGAGGACGCCCGCCGCAGGGTGAATGCCCAGAATAATGACGCGTTCTACACCTCGCGCGCCGACGATATACTTACCAATGACGGTGAGCTGGGCGCTTTGCGCCTTGTGTTTATCGATCTTTTCAACCGTTACGAAAAGCTTGCGAATGAAGGCGGTTTCGATAAAGATGGATCGGAACGGCCGCAGGCGCGGGAAGCCGCGTCCCCGGATGCGCCGGGAGAAATGCCGGACGCGCTGCCTTCGGATAAAGAGGTATTCGGGGAGCTGGCGGGCGAAGATTCCGAATGACTGGAGGAAGAAACATCAGGCGCGCAGTCAAAATCTGTTTGGAACTTCTTTTGCTGGCGATGGTGCTTTTGGGCGCAGTCAGCGCGGTGCGGTATGGCTTTGACCGGTACTACCGCAACGCCTATCCAATGAAATATGAGGAACTTATTGATTCCGCCTGCAGAGAAAAAGAGCTCGACCGGGCACTCGTCTACGCGGTCGTGCGCACTGAGAGCGGCTTTAACCCCGAAGCGGTTTCGAATGTGGGCGCGAAGGGGCTTATGCAGATGATGCCGGACGCATACGATTGGGTTCGGATGCGTAAGGGTTTGGCTGGGGAAGCGGATCATGACGACCTGTTTGACCCCGAAACAAATATCGAGTATGGAACCAGCATGCTGAAGATCCTGCTCGATGAATTTGGTACGGTGGATAACGCGCTATGCGCCTACCATGCGGGGTGGGGCAGCGTGAAGAACTGGCTTGGCGATCCGGAGATTTCTCCGGACGGGGAGCATGTCGAACATATCCCCTTTAAAGACACCGCGGCATATGTCGAGAAGGTCGGAAAGACCATCGAAATCTACCGCAGGCTCTATGATTTGTAAGGATTGAAATTCAGATAAAAGGAGACATGGCACTATGGCAAAAGATAAATCGGCGGGTGAGTTGCTGCAGGAAAAGCTGCTCTTAAACCGCGAAAACATCGGCGTCGCGGCCGATGAAGCCTATGAAAAGGCGGCGGATGATTTCTGCGCGCCGTATATGCGTTTTTTGGATCTCTGCAAAACCGAACGGGAGGCTGTCCCGGAGATCATCCGCATGGCCAAAGCGGCGGGATTTACCGAATTTGATCCGCGGGGAAGCTACCGGCCCGGCGACTGTGTTTACCACAACAACCGCGGCAAGGCGGTTCTGCTCGCGACGATCGGTTCCCGTCCGATTGCGCAGGGGGTGCGTATCATGGCCAGCCATATCGATTCCCCGCGGCTCGACCTCAAGCCGAACCCGCTTTATGAAGAAGCGCAGCTCGCCATGTTTAAAACCCATTATTATGGCGGCGTGAAGCGTTATCAATGGGGTGCGATCCCGCTGGCTCTGCATGGCGTGATTGTCAAGAAGGACGGCCAAACAATCGCCGTCGCGCTCGGCGAGCAGGACGATGACATGGTGTTTACCGTGACTGACCTTCTGCCGCATCTGGCGGGTGAGCAGATGAAACGCCCGCTCAAGGACGGGCTCAAGGGGGAGGAGCTCAACGTCCTGGTCGGCTGCCGCCCGTTCAAAGACGATAAGGCAAGCGAGAAGGTCAAGCTCAACATTATCCGGATGCTCAACGAGAAGTACGGAATCGTTGAGGCGGATTTTCTTTCGGCGGAGCTTACAATGGTGCCGGCCTTCAAGGCGAAGGACGTTGGCTTCGATCGCTCGATGATCGGCGCGTACGGCCACGACGACCGGGTCTGCGCTTACACCTCGCTGATGGCGGCGCTTGAGAACAAGAACCCGCCCTATACCACGGTGACCGTCTTTGCGGATAAGGAGGAGACCGGTTCGGACGGCAACACCGGGCTCAATTCGGAATATCTCAAATATTTTGTGTATGACCTGGCGGAATGCTTTGGCGAAAACGGTCGCGCGGTGCTTTCAAAATCGACCTGCCTGTCGGCCGACGTCAATGCGGCGTTCGACCCCACCTTCCCGGACACCATGGAAAAACGCAACTGCGCCTACCTCAACTACGGCGTGGTCGTGACCCAGTATACCGGTTCGGGCGGCAAGTATGGCACCAGCCAGGCTTCGGCGGAATTTATGGCCCAGGTGCGCAGAATCCTGGACGGCGAAAAGATTTTCTGGCAGACCGGCGAACTCGGCAAGGTGGATTTCGGGGGCGGCGGGACGGTCGCCAAATATGTGGCGAAGCTCAATGTAGACGTGGTCGATGTGGGCGTGCCGGTGCTCTCGATGCATTCGCCTTTCGAGATCGTTTCCAAAAACGACGTTTACGCGACCTATCTGGCCTTCAAAGCCTACTGCGCCGCGCAATAAAATACCAGAAACAGAGAGTCCCCGCCGCGGCGGCTGGCCGCAGCGGGGACCTTCCATGTAATTTTGAAAAAAGGATTGGTTTTCGTGTTCGATTTCCTCGGCCCGTTCTCGCTGATTGTATTTTTTATCATCGGCATCGCAATCGGCCTCACCATCTTCCCGGTTAAATGGCTCAAGGTCAACAGCTGGGTGCAGACAGTCGGAATTTCGCTGACCCTCTTTTCAATGGGAGCTTCGATGGCCGGTTCGCCCACTTTCCTCGCGGATTTGCGCACCGCGGGCGTGCAGGCGCTTTGCTACGCGCTGGTCACCATTGCCGGGTCGGTGCTTCTGGTTTATCTGCTCTCGCGCATTGCTTTAAAAAAGGAGGATGATGCCGAGTGATGATCCTGGTTGCAATCGGCAGCCTGTTTGTGGGGGCTCTGTGCGGGCACTTTCTCTTTTCGCCCGCGGCGGTCGCGCTGATGGACACGGTGATGAGCTACGCGCTGATGCTGCTGCTCCTTTCGGTCGGCGTGGAGGTTGGCAGCAACAAAACGGTTTTTCGGACGATTCGTACATATCATGTGCGTATCCTGGTGATCCCGCTGGGGGTAGCGGCAGGATCGATAGCGGGAGGCATGTTGCTGGGCCTGGGGTTGGGCATCCCGCTGAACGAAGCTGCGGCAGTCTCGTCCGGGTTTGGATTTTACAGTGTTTCAGCGGTGATTTTGCGGGAACTGGGCGGTTCGCAGCTGGGAACGGTGGCGTTCCTGACGAATATCCTGCGGGAGCTGCTCTCGTTTCTGATCATCCCGGTGGTGGCGAAATATCTGGGCAGCCACGCGGCCATCGCGCCGTCCGGCGCGACCGCGATGGATACGACCCTGCCCGCGATCGCAAAGGCGACCAACCAGGAGACCGCGCTTATGGCGGTCATTTCGGGCGTGGTGCTTACCGCACTGGTGCCGGTGTTGGTGCCGGTGGTCTACAATCTTTTGTGAACGGGGCACTTTTCGGTCACAAAACGATTGGGAAATTGCATTTGCAGGCCTGCATAAACCGCTCTAAAAAAGCCAACGGTCTAAAAAGACCGCTGGCTTTTTGTTACGGAATGTTCATAAATTGCCCTTGACATACTTGACCGGGTATGATAAACTAATATACTGTATCAAAATGGCTATTTCTGCAATTATTCACGAAAATTATAACATGTTTCGACATGTTTGGCAATAGGAATTTGCAAAATTTACGGGAGACGGTTGGGAAACCTGTAGAATTTGCACAATGCGTGGATCAATTGCCCCAGCGCCGGACGGCGCGGCGGACTATACGCGGGGAACCAAAAATTCATCGCGTAAATCAGATGAATGGAGTGAGCAAAGCCTATGGTGAATGTAAAGCCAGTAACACAGGGCAAGACGACTCGTATGAGTTTTTCTCGGATCGACGAGGTTCTCACGATGCCGAACCTCATCGAAGTACAGAAAAATTCCTACCAGTGGTTCCTGGATGAAGGGCTGAAAGAGGTGTTCAAGGACGTCTCGTCGATCACGGATTATCAGGACAACCTGGTCCTCGATTTTATCGACTACCGTCTGGACGACAAACCGAAATACACCATTGAGGAATGCAAGGAGCGCGACGCGACCTATGCCGCTCCGCTGCGCGTGCGCGCCAGCCTCCTCAACAAGGAGACCGGCGAGGTCAAGGAGCAGGACATCTTCATGGGTGATTTCCCGCTGATGACCGAAAGCGGCACCTTCATCATCAACGGCGCGGAGCGCGTCATTGTTTCCCAGTTGGTGCGTTCCCCGGGCGTCTATTACGGAGCCGCCCACGACAAGAGCGGAAAACAGCTTTTTACCGCCACCGTCATCCCCAACCGCGGCGCGTGGCTCGAATACGAAACCGACTCAAACGACGTTTTCTACGTCCGCATCGATAAAAACCGCAAGCTGCCGGTGACCACCTTCATCCGTGCGCTGGGGCTTGCCTCGAACGATGAGATCATCGGCTTTTTCGGCGACGACGAGCGCATTATGGCGACCCTCGAAAAGGACAGCACCGTCAACACCGAGGAGGCGCTCCTGGAGGTTTACCGCAAGCTGCGCCCGGGTGAGCCGCCGACGGTCGATTCGGCGCAGAGCCACATCGACGCGCTTTTCTTTGACCCCAGAAGGTACGACCTTTCCAAGGTCGGCCGCTACAAATATAATAAGAAGCTTTCGATTACGCCGCGCATCATGGGCAGGACTGTGTCCCGCCCGGTTGCGGACCCGCTTACCGGCGAACTGCTCGCGGACGCGGGCGCGGTGCTCTCCCGCGAACTGGCTGAACAGATCGGCCGCTCCGGTGTCGATACCGTTTATTTGCAGGACGGCGAGCGCGAGATCAAGGTATTCTCGAACGGCATGGTCGACATCCACGATTTTGTGAAGTTCGACTGCACCGAACTGGGCATCAACGAAAAGGTGCGTTTCTCGGTGCTGCGCGAGCTGCTCGAGGGCTGCCAGGACGACGACGCGCTCAAAGAGCAGATCAAAGCGCGCCATGACGACCTGATCCCCAAACATATCATCAAGGACGATATCTTCGCGTCGATCAACTATCTGTGCTGCCTCGGCCACGATGTCGGCACCGTCGACGACATCGACCACCTGGGCAACCGCCGTATCCGCTCGGTCGGCGAGCTGCTCCAGAATCAGTTCCGCATCGGCTTTTCCCGCATGGAGCGGGTCATCCGGGAACGCATGGCCACCCAGGCGCAGGACATGGATGTCGTCACCCCGCAGGCGCTGATCAATATCCGCCCGGTCGTGGCTTCCATCAAGGAATTCTTTGGCTCCTCGCCGCTTTCCCAGTTTATGGACCAGACCAACCCGCTCGCGGAGCTCACCCACAAACGCCGTCTGTCGGCGCTCGGCCCCGGCGGCCTTTCCCGTGACCGCGCCGGATTCGAGGTGCGTGACGTACACTACAGCCATTACGGCCGCATGTGCCCGATTGAGACGCCGGAAGGCCCGAACATCGGACTGATCTCCTATCTCGCGACCTTCGCGAAAATCAACGAATACGGCTTCATCGAGGCCCCCTACCGCAAGGTGGATAAAGAGACCGGCGTGGTGCTCGACGAAGTCGAATACATGACCGCCGATATTGAGGACATGTACATCGTCGCGCAGGCGAATGAACCGCTCACCGCGGACAAGAAGTTCCAGAACCCCAAGGTCAGCGCCCGTTACCGCGACACGATGCTGATTGTCGAACGCGAAAAGGTCGACTACATGGACGTTTCGCCGAAGATGGTCGTTTCGGTCGCAACCGCGATGATCCCCTTCCTTGAGAACGACGACGCGAACCGCGCGCTGATGGGCGCGAACATGCAGCGCCAGGCGGTGCCGCTGCTCGTGCCGGAGGCGCCGATCGTCGCGACCGGCATGGAATATAAATCCGCGGTTGACTCGGGCGTTGCGGTCGTTTCCAAACACGCCGGCGTGGTCGATGCGCTTTCCGCCAACGAGATTGTCATCCGCGACGACCAGGGCGAGCACCATCCTTATCACCTGATCAAGTTCCTGCGTTCGAACCAGGGCACCTGCATCAACCAGCGCCCGATCGTCCAGAAGGGCGAGCGGATCGAGGTCGGCCAGGTGATCGCGGACGGCCCGTCCACTTCGAATGGTGAAATCAGCCTCGGGCGCAACATGCTCATCGGCTTCATCACCTGGGAAGGCTACAACTACGAGGACGCGGTGCTCATCAACGAGAAACTGGTCCGTGACGATATTTACACCTCGATCCACATCGAGGAATACGAGATCGAAGCCCGCGACACCAAGCTCGGGCCGGAGGAGATCACCCGCGACATCCCGAACGTGGGCGACGATGCGCTCAAGGAACTCGACGAACGCGGCATCATCCGCGTGGGTGCCGAAGTGCGCGCCGGAGACATCCTGGTCGGCAAGGTCACCCCGAAGGGTGAGACCGAGCTGAACGCCGAGGAGCGCCTGCTGCGCGCGATCTTTGGTGAAAAGGCCAGAGAGGTGCGCGACACCTCGCTGCGCGTCCCGCACGGCGAATACGGCATCATCGTCGACGTCAAGGTGTTTACCCGCGACAACTGCGACGAGCTTTCGCCGGGCGTCAACATGGTGGTGCGCTGCTACATCGCACAGAAACGTAAGATCTCGGTCGGAGACAAGATGGCCGGACGGCATGGAAACAAGGGCGTTGTTTCCCGCGTACTGCCGCAGGAGGATATGCCTTACCTGCCGGATGGACGGCCGCTTGACATCGTGCTGAACCCTCTGGGCGTTCCGTCCCGAATGAATATCGGGCAGGTGCTCGAAGTCCATCTGGGCCGCGCGGCCGCGCAGCTCGGCTGGAAGGTTGCGACGCCGGTATTCGACGGCGCGAACGAGCAGGACATCGCGGATGCGCTGACTGAAGCGGGCCTTTCGCCGGACGGCAAGACCGTCCTTTATGACGGGCGCACCGGCGAGGCGTTTGATAATCCGGTCACGGTGGGCTACATGTACTTCCTCAAGCTCCACCACCTGGTCGACGATAAAATCCACGCCCGTTCGACAGGGCCGTATTCCCTGGTCACCCAGCAGCCGCTGGGCGGCAAGGCGCAGTTCGGCGGACAGCGTTTCGGAGAGATGGAAGTCTGGGCGCTGGAGGCTTACGGCGCCGCATACACCCTGCAGGAAATCCTGACGGTAAAATCGGACGACGTGGTCGGGCGTGTGAAAACGTTCGAGGCGATTGTCAAAGGCAAAAATGTTCCGAAGCCGGGTATTCCGGAGTCGTTCAAGGTGCTCATCAAGGAGCTGCAGTCGCTCGGTCTCGACGTGCGCGTACTGGATAAGAACAACGAGGAGATCGACCTCAAGCAAACCTTTGACGACGACGAGAATATGGGGCTTACCCCTGTGGATGATTCGCTGATGGAAGGCGTCGAGGTCGCCGGCGAGTTTGAAGACGGATTTGACATTGACCAGCCTGACCCCGAGGCGGCAGATATCGATCTGCTCGACGTGGACCTGGACGACGATGTGGAGGAGAGCTTTGACCCCATCGAAGCGCTGGGCCTGGACGGCATCGCGAATGACGACAGTTTCTAATCTAAGGAAAGAGGGGTTCGCATTTTGGAATTTAACGTTTTTGAATCGATAAAAATCGGACTGGCGTCGCCGGAACTGATCCGCGAGTGGTCATGCGGCGAGGTCAAGAAGCCCGAGACTATCAACTACCGCACGCTCAAGCCCGAACGGGAAGGCCTTTTCTGCGAAAAGATCTTTGGGCCGACCAAGGACTGGGAGTGTTACTGCGGACGTTACAAGCGCATCCGCTATAAAGGCAAGGTCTGCGAACGTTGCGGCGTCGAGGTCACCCGCGCGAAGGTCCGCCGGGAACGGATGGGCCACATCGAGCTGGCCGCTCCGGTCAGCCATATCTGGTACTTCAAGGGCACCAGCTCCCGCATGGGGTTGCTGCTCAATATGTCCCCGCGCCTTCTGGAAAAGGTGCTCTACTTCGCCTCCTATGTGGTTATCGACCCGGGCCTCACCAACCTCAAAAAATACACCCTCCTTTCCGAAAAGGAATACCGCGACCTCAAGGAAGCTTATGAGGACGACTTCCGCGCCGGTATGGGCGCGGAGGCGGTCAAGGAGCTGCTTGCCGAGATCGATCTCGACAAGCTTTCCGATGAGCTCAAAACCGACCTCGAAACCGCGGCAGGCCAAAAGCGTATCAAACTTCTCAAGCGGCTCGAAGTGGTCGAGGCGTTCCGCCACAGCCACAACAAGCCCGAATGGATGATTCTTGATGTGGTGCCGGTCATTCCGCCGGATATCCGTCCGATGGTTCAGCTCGACGGCGGCCGCTTCGCAACGAGCGACCTGAACGACCTGTACCGCCGCGTCATCAACCGCAACAACCGTCTTAAGAAGCTTCTGGAGCTCGGCGCGCCGGACATCATCGTGCGCAACGAGAAGCGGATGCTGCAGGAGGCGGTCGACGCGCTCATCGACAACGGCCGCCGCGGCCGTCCGGTCACAGGACCCAATAACCGTCCGCTCAAATCCCTCTCGGATATGCTCAAGGGCAAACAGGGACGCTTCCGTCAGAACCTGCTGGGCAAGCGTGTCGACTATTCCGGCCGTTCGGTTATCGTCGTCGGCCCGGAACTGAAGATGTACCAGTGCGGTCTTCCAAAGGAGATGGCGCTTGAGCTCTTCAAGCCGTTCGTCATGAAACGGCTGGTCGACCTCAAGGTTGCCACCAATATCAAAAATGCCCGCAAAATGGTCGAACGCGCCACCGTAAAAGATGTTTGGGACGCGCTCGAAGTGGTTATCAAGGACCATCCGGTGCTTCTCAACCGCGCGCCGACGCTGCACCGTCTGGGAATCCAGGCGTTTGAGCCGGTCCTTGTCGAGGGCCGCGCCCTGAAGCTGCATCCGCTGGTCTGTACCGCCTACAACGCCGACTTCGACGGCGACCAGATGGCCGTGCACGTCCCACTTTCCGCCGAAGCGCAGGCCGAAGCCCGCTTTTTGATGCTGGCCGCGAATAACCTTCTTAAACCTTCGGACGGCAAGCCTGTCACCGTCCCGACCCAGGACATGGTGCTCGGTTCCTACTACCTCACCATGGTGCGCGAGGACGAAACCGGCGCGGGCAAGGTGTTCCGTGATTTCAACGAGGCCCTCATGGCCTACAATGCAGGTGCGGTTGGCCTGCACGCGCCCATCAAGGTGCGGGTGACAAAACAGGTAGGCGACGAGCGCATCTCCCACATTGTGGAGACGACCGTTGGCCGCATCATCTTCAACGACCCGATCCCGCAGGATCTCGGCTATGTCGACCGCTCCGACCCGGATCATGTGTTTGATCTCGAGATCGGCTTCCTCGTGCGCAAGAAGGAGCTCGGGAAGATCATTGACAAGACCATCCGCCAGTACGGTACTGCGAAGACCTCCGAAATGCTCGACCGCATCAAGGCGCAGGGCTTCAAATATTCCTGCCGCAGCGGCATCACGGTTGCCGTTTCGGACGCGGTCATCCCGCCGGAGAAAGCGGAATATATCGCGGAGGCCGACGCAAAGGTCGACGCGATCAAGCGCCAGTACGACCGCGGTTTCATCTCGGACGACGTCCGTTACGAGCGTGTGGTCGCCACCTGGAACGAGTGTTCCGCCAAGGTGAAGGACGCGCTGACCAAGACATTTGGCGAGCGCAATCCGATCTATATGATGGCCGACTCGGGAGCGCGTGGTTCAATGGATCAGATCCGCCAGCTCGCCGGTATGCGCGGACTCATCGCGAATACCTCCGGCCGCGCGATCGAAATCCCGATCAAGGCGAACTACCGCGAAGGCCTGAATATCCTGGAATACTTCCAGTCCTCCCGAGGCGCGCGCAAGGGCCTTGCGGACACCGCGCTGCGTACGGCGGACTCGGGCTATCTGACCCGCCGCCTGGTCGATGTTTCGCAGGATGTCATCATCCGCGAGAACGACTGCGGAACCCATGAGGGTATCGTCGTCTGCGACATTGTGGACAGCGGCCGCGTCATCGAGGATTTTGCCGAGCGTCTGCTCGGACGTTATGTCGCCGACGATGTCGTCGATCCCAAGACCGGCGAAGTGATCGTCTCCCGCGACAAGATGATGACCGAAGCCGATGCCAAGAAGATCCAGGCCGCGGGCTACACCGAGGTGAAGATCCGCACCCCGCTCAACTGCGAGTCGAAGATCGGCGTCTGCGCCAAGTGCTACGGCGCGAACCTCGCAAACGGCCAGCCGGTTGGCGTGGGAGAAGCGGTCGGCATCATCGCGGCACAGTCGATCGGTGAGCCGGGCACCCAGCTCACCATGCGTACCTTCCACACCGGCGGCTCGGTTTCCGCGGCGGACATCACACAGGGTCTTCCGCGTGTCGAGGAGCTGTTCGAAGCCAGAAAGCCGAAGAACAGCGCGATTATCTCTCACCTGGACGGTGTTGTTTCGTTTGAAAAGGATCAGAAGGGCGGCGACTTCGTGGTCGTCACTGCTGAGGACGGCGAACGCTTCGAGCGGCAGGTCGTCTACGGCTCCACCCTGCGTGTGCAGGAGGGAGACGTGGTCAAGAAGGGCGACCTCATCACCGAGGGCGCCATCGAGCCCAACGAGATCCTGACGGTTTCCGGACATCTCGCGGTACAGGATTACCTGATCAAAGAGGTGCAGCGCACCTACCGTACGCAGGGTGTTGACATCAATGATAAGCATATCGAGGTCATTGTCCGCCAGATGATGCGCAAAGTCAATATTGAGGACGGTGGCGACACGATGCTCATCACCGGCGCGAAGATCGAGAAGAGCGAGCTCGCGCGCATCAACGCCGAAGTCGACCGCCTGAACGCCCAGGACGGCGGGGAACGCCGCCACGCGGCGGGCACGCCGGTCCTGCTGGGTATCACGAAGGCGTCACTCGCAACCGAGAGCTTCATGTCGGCAGCCTCCTTCCAGGAAACCACCCGCGTGCTGACCGAAGCCGCGATCAAGGGCAAGGTCGACCATCTGATGGGCCTCAAGGAAAACGTCATCATCGGTAAGCTGGTCCCGGCCGGAACGGGCACGGTGGATTACGATACGCTCGAGATCGTGGACGCCGAGAGCCATGCCGACCACAGCGACTACAGCTTCATCTCCGATCTGGACGATGCGGAGGACATGCAGACAGTTTAACCATTTCACGTTTTTATCAACGCGACGCCGGTACGTCCCGCGGGACGTACCGGCGTCTTGGACGAAAGCGGAAGGATTTTCAGGCTTTTCTAATGGTAAAAACGTACAAAGACGGTAAAATTTTAATGTATGTATTGACAATGAGTCAAATGAGGCATTATAATAAAGAACTGTGAGACTGTGTCATAATGCGGTTTCAGCGGGATCGGGATGCTTCTGATCCCTTGAAATAAACAGATGGCCAAAAAGGCCAAAACAAAGTAAGGAGGTGCAATATGCCAACATTTAACCAGCTTGTACGCAAAGGTAGAGAGGTCACCGTCAAGAAGTCCACCGCTCCTGCGCTGCTGAAAGGATGGAACTCCAAGAAGAGAGTTGCAATCGATCAGAATTCCCCGCAGAAGAGAGGCGTCTGCACGGCCATCCGTACTTCTACCCCGAAAAAGCCGAACTCTGCGCTGCGAAAGGTCGCGAGGGTCAGACTGTCCAATGGATTTGAGGTTACTTCTTACATCCCCGGCATCGGCCACAACCTGCAGGAGCATAGCGTCGTGCTCATCCGCGGCGGGCGCGTTAAGGACCTGCCTGGTGTCCGTTACCACATCATCCGTGGCACACTGGATGCGCAGGGCGTTGCAAAACGCATGCAGGCCAGATCCAAATACGGCGCGAAACGGCCGAAGGCTGGTGCCAAGAAGTAATAAAACTTTTCGATTATTCTGCCAATTTTAGGCTAACATATAGATGTGAGCCTCGGATTGGCGCGAACGGGAGTTTTGTCACTTTCGAGTACCAATGAATTCATTATATTTATGAAGGAGGGAAGCGAAGTGCCAAGAAGAGGTCGTATTGCAAAACGTGATGTTTTGCCGGACCCGCTTTACAATTCCAAGCTCGTCACCCGGCTGATCAACAATATTATGTATGACGGCAAAAAAGGTGTCGCACAGAAGATTGTATACGGTGCATTCGATATCGTCAAAGAAAAGACGGGCAAAGATCCGCTGGAAGCTTTCGAGCAGTCGATGGAGAACATTATGCCCGTGCTGGAGGTCAAAGCCCGCCGCGTCGGCGGTGCAACCTACCAGGTTCCTATGGAGGTGCGTCCGGAACGCCGTCAGACCCTGGGTCTGCGGTGGCTGACCACCTACAGCCGCAACCGCGGCGAGAAGACCATGAGAGAGCGCCTTGCGGGCGAGATCATGGATTCTCTCAACCAGACCGGCGGCGCCGTCAAAAAGCGCGAGGATACCCACAAGATGGCAGAAGCCAACAAGGCGTTTGCACATTACCGCTGGTAATCCGCCCCATCTGGGAGTCAGTTTTTGTTATTTCATTCTACCGGCGGCGTCAGCCCATCGCTGATTGCGGCGTCGGAGCGCAAGAAATTTAGGAGGACACTATGCCAAGAGATGTATCTCTGGAAATGACACGAAATATCGGCATAATGGCCCACATTGACGCCGGCAAGACCACCACCACCGAGCGTATCCTGTACTACACGGGCATCAACCACAAGATTGGTGAAACGCACGAAGGCACGGCGACGATGGACTGGATGGCGCAGGAGCAGGAGCGTGGTATCACCATCACCTCCGCTGCGACCACCTGTTACTGGAAGGGCCACCGTATCAACATTATCGACACCCCTGGACACGTGGACTTCACCGTTGAAGTCGAGCGCTCGCTGAAAGTGCTCGACGGCTCGGTGACGGTATTCTGCGCGAAGGGCGGTGTTGAGCCGCAGTCTGAAACCGTTTGGCGTCAGGCGAACAAATACCACGTCCCGCGCATGGGTTACGTCAACAAGATGGACATCATGGGCGCGGACTTCTACCGCGTCATCGAAATGATGCGTCAGCGCCTCAAATGCAACGCTGTCCCGATTCAGTTGCCGATCGGCGCCGAGCAGTTCTTCAAGGGCATCATCGACCTCATTGAAATGAAGGCCGACGTCTACTATGACGACCTTGGAAAGGACATGCGCGTTGAGGAAATCCCCGAGGATATGATGGAGAAAGCCCAGCAGTACCGTGAGGAACTGCTCGAGCACCTCGCTGATTGCGACGAGGCCTTCATGGAGAAATACCTCGCGGGCGAGGAGATCACCACGGAGGAAATCCGTACTGTGATCCGCAAATCCACCATCGCAAACACGATGGTTCCGGTCTGCTGCGGTACGTCCTACAAGAATAAGGGCGTCCAGAAGCTGCTTGATTCGATCATTGATTTCATGCCTTCCCCGACCGATATCGAGAGCATCAAGGGCACCAATCCCGAGACCGGTGAGGAAGAGGAGCGCAAACCGGGCGACAAGGAGCCGTTCGCGGCGCTTGCGTTCAAGATTGCGACCGACCCGTATGTCGGCAAGCTCTGCTTCTTCCGCGTCTATTCCGGTACGCTGACCGCGGGTTCGGGCGTTTACAACCCGAACAAGGACAACACCGAGCGCATCGGTCGTATCCTGCAGATGCACGCGAACCACCGGAAGGATCTTGAAGTCTGCTACTGCGGCGATATTGCGGCGGCGGTCGGCCTCAAGAACACCACCACCGGCGACACGCTGTGCGATCCGAAGCATCCGATCATCCTGGAGTCGATGGAGTTCCCGGATCCGGTTATCAACCTCGCGATCGAGCCGAAGACCAAGGCTGGCCAGGAAAAAATGGCCATCGGCCTTTCGAAGCTCGCCGAGGAAGACCCGACTTTCCGGACCTACACCGATCAGGAAACCGGACAAACGATCATCGCGGGCATGGGCGAACTGCATCTGGAGATCATCGTCGACCGCCTGCTGCGTGAGTTTAAGGTTGAGGCGAATGTCGGTAAGCCGCAGGTTGCTTATAAGGAAACCATCCGCAAACTGGCTGATGTCGACCACAAATACGCCCGCCAGTCGGGTGGTAAGGGTCAGTACGGCCATGTCAAGATCAAGATCGAACCGAACGAGAGCGGCAAGGGCTACGAGTTTGTCAACGCGATCGTCGGCGGCGCAATCCCGAAGGAATACATTGGTCCGATCGACCAGGGTATCCAGGGCGCGATGCTGGCCGGCGTCCTGGCGGGCTATCCTGTCGTTGACGTGAAGGTCACTCTGTACGACGGCTCCTATCATGAGGTCGACTCCTCTGAAATGGCCTTTAAGATCGCCGCTTCGATGGCGTTCAAGATGGCGATGCAGAAGGCTGACCCGGTTCTGCTCGAACCAATCATGAAGGTTGTTGTCACAACCCCTGAGGACTATATGGGCGACGTCATCGGCGACCTGAACAGCCGCCGCGGCCAGATCCAGGGTATGGAAGCGGTCTTCGGCGCGCAGGAAATCCGTGCGTTTGTCCCGCTGTCCGAGATGTCCGGCTACTCCAACGACCTGCGCTCCAAGACGCAGGGCCGTGGCAACTATGTCATGGAGCCGAGCCACTACATCGAGGTTCCGAAGTCGATTGCAGAAGGAATTATGTCCGAAAGAGGCAAAAAAGCGGAATAATCCGGCTTTCCCTCTTGCAATTTTGCCTGCAACTTGATAGAATACAAACTATAGTCCCCAGGCTTTAAAATTAAAAAATCATTCTTATAAGGGAGGAAATTTTCGATGGCAAAGGCACATTTTGAAAGAAACAAGCCCCACGTAAATATCGGTACCATCGGTCACGTTGACCATGGCAAGACCACTCTGACCGCTGCGATCACCAAGGTTCTGGCTATGAAAGGCCAGGCCCAGTTTGAAGCGTATGACATGATCGATAAGGCCCCGGAAGAGCGCGAGCGCGGCATCACCATCAATACCGCTCACGTTGAGTATGAAACCGACAAGCGTCACTATGCGCATGTCGACTGCCCCGGACATGCCGACTATGTTAAAAACATGATCACCGGTGCCGCGCAGATGGACGGCGCGATCCTGGTTGTTTCCGCGGCCGACGGCCCGATGCCCCAGACCCGTGAGCACATCCTGCTCTCCCGTCAGGTTGGCGTTCCGTATATCGTTGTTTTCATGAACAAGGCGGACCAGGTTGACGATCCTGAGCTGCTCGAGCTCGTTGAGATGGAAATCCGTGAGCTGCTTTCCAGCTATGACTTCCCGGGCGACGATATCCCGATCATCAAGGGTTCCGCTCTGGTCGCGCTGGAGTCCACTTCCACCGATCCGGCTGCTCCGGAATATGCCCCGATCCTCGAACTGATGGACGCTGTCGACGAGTACATTCCGACTCCGGAAAGAAAAGCCGACCTGCCGTTCCTGATGCCTGTTGAGGACGTCTTCACCATCACCGGCCGCGGCACCGTTGCGACCGGCCGTGTTGAGCGTGGCCAGCTGAAGACCGGCGACGAAGTTGAGATCGTCGGCCTGCAGGACGAGAAGAAAAAGACCGTTGTTACCGGCATCGAGATGTTCCGCAAGATCCTCGACTACGCTGAGGCTGGCGACAACATCGGCGCGCTGCTGCGTGGTATCCAGAGAACCGAGATCGAGCGCGGACAGGTTCTGTGCAAACCCGGCTCCATCCACCCGCACGTCAAATTCCGCGGCCAGGTCTATATCCTGAAAAAGGAAGAGGGCGGCCGTCACACCCCGTTCTTCAATAACTACCGTCCGCAGTTCTATTTCCGCACCACCGACGTTACCGGCGTCATCACCCTGCCGGAAGGCGTTGAGATGTGCATGCCTGGCGATAACGTCGAGATGGACGTTGAGCTGATCACCCCGATTGCGATCGAGGAAGGTCTGCGCTTCGCGATCCGTGAAGGCGGCCGTACCGTTGGTTCCGGCGTCGTCATCAAGATCAACGACTAATTTTTATTCACAGAAAAAAGGCCCTGATGCGTTTGTATCAGGGCCTTTTGTGTTTTAGAGGAGTGGATTTCATGAACTATCAGCGCGAATATTCCCGCCGCATCCGGCTGGGGGTCATCGGGGTCGGCGCGCACGCCTATCGTAACCTGCTGCCGCTGCTCAGTTATCTTCCGATCGAACTCCAGGCGGTCTGCAACTTCTCCAACGAGGAGGCGGGAAGGCGAACCGCCGCCCAGTATGGCTGTCATTATTACAAAGGCGCCGAACGGATGTATGAGTCGGAAAAGCTTGACGCGGTGCTCCTTTGCGCTTCCCCGCAGGCGCATACCACGCTGGCTTGTGAAGCGTTGGACCGGGGAGTGCATGTATTCACCGAAAAGCCGCCCGCGATGAACAGCGGCGAGCTGGAGCGAGTGCTTACGCACCGCGGTGACCGCGTCTATGTAGTTGGTTACAAAAAAGCGTTCATGCCGGCGACGGACAAGGCGGTTGAATTTGCACAGAGTGAGAAGTACGGCCGGGTGAAGTCGATTTTGGCTTCCTATCCGGTCAATCTGCCGCCTGACCCCGCCGGATCGCTTGCGCGCGGGGAATTTTCCGACTGGCTGGCCGACAGCTGCCATCCCATTTCCTTTCTGCTTGCGGTGGGCGGCAGGGTAAAGACAGTCCAGGCTACCCAGGGGCCGCTTGGCAACAGTGTCTGCATCCTCGAATTTGAAAACGGCGCGCTGGGGATTCTGCACGGGGCAACAGGCCCGGATCTGCCGGTTGAGAATTACAGCGTCTATGGGGACAATTGGGATCTGCAAATCCGCAACACCGATACGGTCATCCTGAATCGTGGCATTCCTTTTGAATTGGGACGCACCGAAAGCTTTACGGTACCGGGAGAGGAATACGGATCGATTGTCTGGCGCCCGCAGAACTGTAAAGCAACGCTGGAAAACAAGGCGCTTTTCGTGCAGGGAATGTATGCTGAGATGAAACATTTCTGTGACTGCGTGCTGGAGAGCAAACCGGCCACACGCGGGACGCTTGAATTTGCCATTCAGGTGTGCCGGGTGAGTGAAGCGGCCATGCGGTCGTGCGGGCAGAAAATTCCGGTCAATTCGTGAGCCGCAGGGCTCTGTAGAATTACCTGCCGCCTGTCTGTAAAAAAGAAACCCTTGGGGCTGCCTGATGGATCTCTTAAGTGTATTCCTTTTTACATTTGGACTGATGGGTAAGGACTTCGTCAATTTCACTAGGCGTTAAATGAAGCAGAAAAATATGATCAAGTAAATAAAGAGATAAATCGAAATTGAAATGGAGAAATTTCTATGTTTGAAAAAAAGGAAAAAAGATTTGCACTAAAAGAAGAAGAAAACTATAGTTTTGGAGTGGTCAGGATTATAGTTGATACAAAAACTGGCGTTAATTATATTATGACTGTAGGCGTTGGAGGCTCCTCAATTACCCCGCTGCTTGATTGTGATGGCAATGTAGTTGTTGATAAATAAACTCCTCATTTATCGGGCAGTTGCTGCCTGTGAAGATACCTCCTTCCGTTCCTTCGGCGGAAGGAGGCTATTTATATCCTGAATCAGTCCAAAAGGTAAAAGGGAGCAGGTGTTTCCCGCCTTGACAAAGCGCGCGCGAAGGACTATAATATAGAAAATTTGATCAGTCTGTTTCAGGGCGAGGTGCAATTCCTCACTGGCGGTAAAGTCCGCGAACCGGCGATGAGCCGGCTGAATGGGTGAAACTCCCATACCAACGGTATAGTCCGGATGAAAGAAACGGCGCAACAGGCGGACAATCCGCCACTACGCTACGTCCTTGAGCCATTTGGTTTGAGGGCTTTTTCATTTTCCTGACAGACCTCGACGGAGGTAATGTTATGAAAGCAAGCGCATCCACCAGAAAACTCACCACCATGGCCATGCTCACCGCGATCTCGATCGTGCTGGTGGCAATCATCCATTTCCCGCTGTTCCCGGCGGCGCCGTGGATGGAATACGACCCGGCCGACATCCCCATCTTCATTGGGACCTTCCTGTTTGGGCCGCTGTCGGGTCTTTGCCTGACGCTGGTCGTCTCGGTGATCCAGGGACTCACGGTCAGTGCGGCGAGCGGGCCCATCGGTATCCTCATGCACTTTTGCGCGACCGGTTCGTTTGTACTTGTGGCAGGCAATCTCTATAAGCACAGCCACACCCGCAAGGGCGCCGTAACCGCGCTCGTATGCGGTATAGGGGCCTGGACATTGGCAATGGTGCTGTGGAATCTCATCTTCACGCCGATTTTCATGGGCGCGCCGATGGAAGCGGTGCTTGAGATCATGATCCCGGTGATCATCCCGTTCAATCTGGTCAAGGCCGGGATCAACGCGGTGGTGACCTACCTGGTCTATAAACCGATCGCGCGGCTGGTGCGGCATGAACATTTTGAGGCCGCGCCGCAGAACCCTTGACAAAGTATGCCGGATCGTGTAGACTATATTTCGTGAATTGAATACTGCCTTATGAAGAGTGGTGGAGGGAACAGGCCCTATGAAGCCCGGCAACCTGCATTTTGTGCAAGGTGCCAAATCCTGCGGCATGGCCGACAGATGAGGATGGACGCGAGCTCGGTTTATGCCGGGCTCGTTTTTTGTTTGATGCAGGGATTTTCATCATATTTCGCACAACATAATCGGATAGAATCCGGTTGGAGATTCTCCGAATCTGTTGTGAAAAGAGGAACTGATCCATGAAATTTCAGGTTTTTTGCAGAAAGGCCGTGAGCTTGGTGCTCGCGGCGGCCCTGGGGTTGGGCCTTTCAGCCACGGCGTCGGCGCGGGAATATAACGATTACGAGGAAATCGTTTCTCACGTCAGCCTGAAGGTGCCGGGAAAACTGAATATCGCGCGTCCAGCGGACGATATCACCACATCGGCTTCCAATTATTTCATTATGGGTTCGTCCGATCCGGACGTGAAGCTCACAATGAATGGCGAGGAGGTCAAAAACCGCGGCGCGCGCGGCAGCTTCGGCGTTTACGTCGCGCTCGAGCAGGGCGAGAACACCTTCAAATTTAAGCAGGGCGGCGATACCGCCAGCGTGACCATCACCTGCGGCAAGGTCACCGACGCGCCCACCACCAAGGTGATCTCCAGCATGGCGCCATCCTACGACTGCGCCACCGTGAGCGGTGAAACGATCCGCCTTTCCTGTGTGGCGCCGAGCGGCGCGACTGTTGTCGCGACGGTCGGTGGACGGCAGGTGAAACTAAAACAGGCCGCGGCAACCGCCAAAAAAGGTGTTCCGGCCACTTTCACCGGCGAAACGGTCGCCGGACAGGTGCAGGGTACCCGCGACCTCGGTCCGGTTACATACACGCTGAATGGCAGCCAGACCTTCACCTCCGCCGGAAAGGTTTTCCTTGCCGGGGAACTGGGGTCGCTCGCGGTGCAGGTCAAAAACAATGTGGCGAACGTCTATAAGGATTCGCAGCGCAGCGCCTATATCGAAACGGCGAAGCTTGGCGCGGTCGATGTGGTCGTCGACATAACCTCCACCATGTACAAGCTCTCGACCGGCGGCTGGGTGATGAAGGAATCGGTCCAGCCGCTCACCCGTGTGCAGGACGTGACCCTCGATGTGGACGAAATCTCGTTTGGGGTAGAGGACGACGGTAAAGGCGAGATGCTGACCCTTTCGGGCGGCGGCAAGCCGATGTTCCGCGCCTACATGGACAGCGAGACCCTGAACGTCAAGCTCTTCAACACCGCCATCTCACAAAACCAGGCGGCCGCGCTCGACGATGCGATCGGCAGGCGAAGCTATCTTTTCACCGGCGTGGAGCTGGATTATGAGGGCCAGGACGCGATCCTCACCTTCCCGCTGGCAGGCGAAAAGGGACTTTGGGGCTACGACGTCAGTTATGGCGCGGACGGCGGCGTGAAGATCTATGCGAAGTACCAGCCCCGCCTTTCGGATGGGGACAAGCCGCTCTCCGGCGTCACCATCGCGGTGGACGCGGGACACGGCGGCGCCGACCCGGGGGCGCTGGGTATCCCGCTCACAGGCGGCGCGACCGAGAAGGACATCACGCTTGCGACCGCAATCGCGGTGCAGAAGCGGCTCGAGTCGCTCGGGGCGGACGTGGTGATGTGCCGGACGGATGACAGCGACGTCACGATGAATCAGCGGATGACCGACACCTTTGCGGCGCGCGCGGACCTATTTATCTCGCTACACTGCAATTCGATCGGCTACGACACCGACGCCTCCAAGCCGAACGGCACCGAGGTCTACTATTTTGAGAACATCGCCAAAAAACTGGCGACGGCCCTCTCCGCGAATGTCTCAGAGTATACAGGCCGCACAAACCGCGGTGCGAAGTTCTCGAATTACCGCGTGACCCTCAACAGCTACGCGCCTTCGGTTCTGGTCGAGATGGGTTTCCTCACCAACCCGGCCGAGTACGACAGCATGACCAGCCGGCGCGGCATCTATAACACGGCCAACGCGGTAGGCGACAGCGTACTGGCGGCGCTCAAATAAACATCCCGTATTTTCACAACAGATCAAAGATAAAGGAGAATGGAAAAATGGCAAAATACCTGTTCACCTCGGAATCGGTCACCGAAGGACATCCCGATAAGATCTGCGACCAGATCTCCGACGCGGTGCTCGACGCGATCCTGGACAAGGACCCGACGGCGCGTGTGGCGTGCGAGACGGCGGTCACCACCGGCATGGTGATGATCATGGGTGAGATTTCCACAAACTGCTATGTGGACATCCCCGCAATCGCCCGCAAAACGATCGAAGAGATCGGATACGACCGTGCCAAATATGGTTTTGACTGCAAGACCTGCGCGGTGCTCACCTCGATCGACGAACAGAGCCCGGACATCGCGCTCGGCGTAAATGACGCGCTGGAAGCCAAAAATGGGGAGACCGGCGAGGCGGACACAACCGGCGCCGGCGACCAGGGCATGATGTTCGGGTATGCATCCGATGATACCCCGGAACTCATGCCGATGCCGATTTCCCTGGCGCATAAGCTTGCAAAGCGGCTCACCGAGGTGCGCAAAAGCGGAATTTTGCCCTACCTGCGTCCGGACGGAAAAACCCAGGTCACGGTGGAATATGCCGACGACCGGCCGGTGCGGATCGACGCGGTGGTCATTTCGAATCAGCACGCGCCGGAGATTTCGCTCGAGCAGATCCGGGCGGACATCATCGAACAGGTCATAAAGGCCATCATCCCGGCAGAGCTGATGGATGAGAAAACCAAAATCTATGTGAACCCCACTGGACGGTTTGTCATCGGCGGGCCGCAGGGGGACAGCGGGCTCACCGGACGCAAGATCATCGTCGATACCTACGGCGGATTCGGCCGGCACGGCGGCGGCGCTTTTTCGGGCAAAGACCCGACCAAGGTCGACCGTTCGGCGGCTTATGCGGCGCGGTATGTTGCGAAGAACATTGTCGCGGCAAAGCTTGCGCGCCGCTGTGAAATCCAGGTGGCCTACGCCATCGGCGTGGCGCATCCGGTTTCGGTCAATGTCAACACCTTCGGCACCGGCACAGTCAGCGACGAGAAGCTCGCCGAAGCGGTGATGAAAGTGTTCGATTTGCGCCCGGCGATGCTCATCAAATCGCTCGATCTGCGCCGCCCGATTTACCAAAAGCTTGCCGCCTATGGACATATGGGAAGGGAAGACCTCGGCGTAAACTGGGAAAAAACCGACAAAGTGGAGGCGCTTTTGGCCGCAGTCAGGTAATTTTTTGCAAAAAAACAGAAACACATTTTCACCTCGGCGCATAAGATGTGCCGAGGTGATTTTTATGTTGGATGCGATCATTTGGATTTGTATGGCGATCCTTGCGTGTGTGGGCTTTGTGCAGTGTGCCACCTGGCTGGCGGTGCGTCATAGTTGTAAAGGAAATCACGTTTACAGAGTGATCCCCATCGGCGGAGAGGGCAAAAACACCGGAAACCAGATGGCGCTGATGTACACCTGCCTGCAATGGGAGGCGAACCCCAGCCGCCAGGACTATGTACTCTACGGCATCGGTCTGAACGAGAAGGAACAGCAGGCCTGCGAGGAACTCGCGCGCGCGGCGGGGGTCTGCTTTGTGCAGACGCCGGAGGAACTGGAAGCGCTGCTGCGAACCCCCTGAGCCGCTTGCCCATGCGGATGATTTGTATTATAATGGGAAACAGATTGTCCCGGCCGTAAAACCGCCGGGGAGGACGTTGGGAAAGGAGGAGCGCGGGAGATGCAAAGCGGGGAGCTTTACAGGCTGGAGGGCAGCGTGGAGGCGGTTATCTATCACAATCCGGACAACGGCTACTCGGTTCTGGAGATTGCGACCGATGAGGACACGGTCACAGTGGTCGGGGAGTTCGCCGACATCGCGGTTGGGGAGACGCTCAAGGTGACCGGTGTGTATACCACTCACCCGAAGTATGGTTTGCAGCTCAAGGCGGAGCAGTATGAGCGCTTGATGCCCGCGACCGCCGCCGCTATCGCGAGCTACCTTTCCTCCGGCGCGATCAAGGGGATTGGCCCCGCGATTGCCAGAAAGCTGGTCGAACGCTTCGGGGACGATACCCTAACCGTGATCGAACAAAATCCGGCAAGGCTTGCTGAGATTGGAGGAATTTCGCCCAAAAAAGCGGAAAGTATTTCCAAAGAGTATCAAAAACTATTTGGTATACGGACGGTAATGCTATTTTTGAGCAATTTTGGGGTTCCCGCGTCGTTTGCGATCAAAACCTGGAAGAAATTGGGGATGGACGCGCAGGAGATCGTGTCAAAAAATCCCTATGTTCTGTGCAGCGAAGAGATCGGCGTCGCTTTTGAAACCGCGGATGTGATTGCTGCCCGTGGCGGCGTTGCGCCCGACAGCCTCGAGCGGATTGGGGCGGGTGTCATGCATGTGCTGCGTCACAACACCGGCAATGGTCACACCTGCCTGCCGCAGGAGAAGCTGGTCGAGGTATCCTGCCGCCTCACCCAGGTGGACAGCTACCATATCATCGACGGCGTGGACGAATTGGTCGCGCGGGGGGAGCTGGTGCGCCTTGGTGTGAACGGGGAGGACTTCATCTACATCCCCCGGTATTACGAGGCGGAATGCTACATCGCCTCCAAGCTTTCCCTGATGCTCCAGAACACCGGCGAGGGCCTTTTGCCGGATGTGGACGGCTTTGTCGCGGAGCATGAGCGGCGGCAGGGGATCGTCTATGCCGAATTGCAGCGCCGTGCGATCACCACCGCGATCACCCGGCCGATGATGATCCTGACCGGCGGGCCGGGCACCGGCAAGACGACCGCTATCGCGGCGATCATCCACCTGCTCGGGCAGATGGGGGAAAAGGTGGCGCTTGCCGCGCCGACCGGGCGCGCCGCAAAGCGGATGAGCGAATTGACCGGCGTGGAGGCAAAGACCGTCCACCGGCTTTTGGAAGTCGACTATTCGGACGGCTCGGGCGCGCTGCGCTTCAAACGCAACGAGAAAAACCCGCTTCCCTGTGACGCGGTCATCATCGACGAGACCTCGATGATGGACACGCTCCTGTTTGAATCGCTGCTGCGGGCGCTCAAATTTTCCTGCCGGCTCATTCTGGTGGGCGACCCGGACCAGCTGCCGTCGGTCGGCGCGGGCAACACGCTCGGGGATCTTATCGAGAGCGGCGTGGTGCCGGTGGTGCATCTGCGGGAGATCTTCCGGCAGGCGGCCAAGAGCCTCATTGTCACCAACGCCCACGCAATCGTGACCGGCGCGTATCCGCGCATGGATCAGAAGGACAACGACTTCTTCCTGCTCACCTGTGAAAGTTCCGCGCAGATCCTTGCGGTGACCGCCGACCTGTGCAGGCGGCGTCTGCCCAAGAGCTACGGTTATTCCCCGATGTGGGATATCCAGGTCATCGCGCCGACCCGCGTCGGCGCGGCGGGCACGGGGGAGCTCAACCGCGTGCTGCAAACGGCGCTCAACCCGCCCGATCCGGCGAAAAAGGAGTTTGCCGCCGGGACGGTAACTTTTCGGGAGGGCGACAAGGTCATGCAGATCAAAAACAATTATGACCTTATATGGGAAAAGGACGGCGGCGAACAGGGGATGGGCATTTTCAACGGGGATATCGGGGTGATCGAACTGATCAACCGCCCATCCTCCTCCATGATAATCCGGTTTGAGGATCGGAACGTGGAATACTCCTTTGATATGGCAAATGAACTTGAACTCGCCTATGCGATCACTGTTCACAAAAGTCAGGGCAACGAATACGACGCGGTGATTATGCCGCTGATGGACGGCCGCAGCCGGATGTATTACCGAAACCTCCTCTATACCGCTGTGACCCGCGCCAAGAAGCTGCTCATCATCGTGGGCAGCGAACGCGCGGTGCGTATGATGGTGGACAATCATAAAAAGTCGCGCAGGTACACGAACCTGGTATACCTGCTGGGAGAGGTGTGCGATGGCGAAGTTCAGTGACCGGCTCCTCTCGCTGATTTTCCCCAATAAATGCTTCCTGTGCGGGAAGGTGCTTGAAGGGGAGCGGTGGCTGTGCGAAGCCTGTGAAGGCCAACTGCCGTACACCGCGGATGAGCTTTGTCCGGGCTGCGGCAAGCGGTATGCGGAATGTATGTGCGGTGAGATCGCGGACAGCCTTTCCGGAGCCGCCGCGCCGCTCTATTACACCGGCGGCACGGCGCGCGGCATTCATCGCTTTAAGTACGACGGGCGCCGGTACTATGGGAAGTATCTCGCCGCGCTGATGGCGGACGCGGTACGGGACACCTTTCCGATGGTTTCGTTTGACGGGGCTGCCTGGGTGCCGACCCATGCGGCCAAGCTGCGGGAGCGGGGATTCTGCCCGGCGCTGTTGCTTGCGCGCGAGGTCTGCGCGCGGCTCGGGCTGCCGCTGCTCGAAACCGGCCTCGTCCACACCGGACGCGGCGGCGCGCAGATGCGCCAGGGCGGCAGGGAGGCCCGCCGCGAAAACGCGAAGCGCAATTTTTCGATCCGCAGGGATACGAATCTTTGCGGCAAGACAGTCCTTTTGGTGGATGATGTGCTTACGACCGGTGAAACGGCAAAACGCTGCGCGAGGCTGCTCTTAAAAAAGGGGGCGGCTGAGGTCTATGCGGTCTGTGCCGCGACGACCCGGGAGGATGAGGACGGATAGCGGACTTTTATTGCAAAAATTGCCGAATTGCGGTATACTACTACTGTTTTGATTTCGCTTTAATTATTTGGAGGCTCAAATATGAATTCTATTGACATCGGGATCGACCTCGGCACGGCGACAGTATTGGTTTACGCCGGGGAACAGGGAATCGTGCTGCGTGAACCGTCGGTAGTGGCGATCAATACCAAAAACGACACCATCCTTGCGGTGGGGGATGAAGCGCACGCCATGATCGGCAAGACCCCGGCGGAGATCAGCGCGATCCGTCCGCTGGAGGACGGGGTTATTTCGGATTACAAAATGTGCGAAGAGATGATCAAATACTTTTTGCGCAAAGCCTGCCCGAGCAATATGGTCAAGCCCCGCGTCGCGCTCTGCGTGCCGTCGCTCATCACCGGCGTGGAAGCGCAGGCGGTGGTCGACGCGGCGGTCGTGGCCGGCGCGCGCCGGGTATTTCTGATCGAAGAGCCGGTCGCCGCGGCAATCGGCGCCGGGATTGATATCTCAAAGCCGGAGGGAAACATCGTGCTTGACATCGGCGGAGGCACCAGCGATATCGCGGTCCTTTCGCTGAACGGCATCGTCTGCAAGAATTCGATCAAGATGGCGGGCGACAAGTTCAACGCCGCCATTGTGCGGTATATCCGTTCAACTTATAATCTGCTGATCGGGGAACGGATGGCGGAGAATATCAAAATTTCGATCGGAAGCGTCGATCCGAATGAAGAGGATCTCACCTTTGAGGTCAAAGGCCGCAACCTGGCGACCGGCCTGCCGAACAAACGCACCATTACCCGGCGGGAACTTTATCCGTCAATCCTCGATTGTGTGGTGGAAATCCGCGACGCGGTGCATGCCGTGGTGGAAAAAACCCCGCCCGAGCTGGTGGGTGACATCTATACAAACGGACTTGTGATGACCGGCGGCGGCTCGCTGCTGCACGGGTTTGACACCTACCTCAGCCGGGAACTGAAGATGCCGGTGCGGGTGGCGGAAAATCCGGTTGAATGCGTTGCGATCGGCACCGGCCGCTCGTTCGACTACATCGATGAGCTGGTGGACGGTTTTATATCTTCTTCGACGCACAAGCACTGAATCTGGAAAACGCATAAATTCCTCCTGTGGCTGGAATACTTTAAGTATCCAAACCAAAGGAGGAATTTTTGATGCCGCTGACTTCCAAGGAACTCACCGCGATCGAGGACCAACTGGGCGTGGAACAGAATATGGTCAAGAAGTTTTCGATGTACGCGACCATGACGACCGATCCGCAGCTCAAGACAAAATTTGAACAGAACGCCGCCAAACATCAGAACCACTATAATAAACTGCTCCAGCAGTTGGGTTAGGAGGGAGCGCCATGCCAAATCAGAATCAGAAACAGCAGCCGTTTGGGGATCGTGAGATGATGGACGACGCGCTTTCAAGTCAGAAGTTCATCACCGAAGGCTATAACAGCTTTGCGAATGAATGCGCATCCCCGGCCGTGATGAGCGAGCTGATGAACATCCTGAATGAGGAACATCAGATCCAGCACGAACTTTTTGACGAGATGTTAAAACGCGGCTGGTATGCCACCGAGCCCGCTCCGCAGAAAAAGATCGACCAGTGCAAACAGAAATATCCGGCCAACTGAGCCGGTGCATACAAATGCCCGCCATTTTCCAAACGGCGGGCATTTGTTTATTCCTTTGCCGGGGCGAGGTGCACATCGAGCTGATTATAGGGGATCGAGATGCCCGCCGCGTCGAACCGCCGCTTCGATTCCTCGAGCAGGTCGAATTTGAGCGTCCAGTAGTCGTCGGTCCCGACCCAGACGCGGCAGCCGATCTTGATGGCGGAATCGCCGTGTTCGACCATCCGCACGAGTGGGGCGGGATTGTCGAGCGCGAGCGGGTTCTCCGCGATGATGGCGGAAAGAATCTGTTTGGCCGCTTCGAAGTCGTCGTCATAGCCGATCGAAAAGTCGATGTCGAGCCGGCGGGTTTCCCGGCCGGTGAAGTTTATGATCTGCGCCTTGGCCACGTCGCCGTTGGGGATGTGCACAAGTTTGTTGTCGATGGTGCGCATTACGGTGTAGTTGAGGCGGATCTCCTCGACGGTGCCTTCGTTTCCAGCGATTTCGACATAGTCCCCCAGTGCGAACGGCTTTGTAAAAAGCACCGACATGCCGCCCGCCAGGTTGCCGAGCGAATCCTTGACGGCGAGCGAAATCGCCAGACCAAAGACGCCGAGCAGAGCGATAAACGAGCCGACTTCGACGCCCAGGGTGGCAATCACCGTGATGCCGAGGAGGATATACAGGATGACGTTAATGATCGAAAGCAGGAAATTGTGGAGCGTGGGATCGAGCTTCGAGCGGATGAGCGCTTTGCGCAGCAGGCGGGTGACGATTCGGATGAGGACGATCCCGATGACAAGGACCGCGGCGGCGGTCAGCAGGTGCGGAAGATAATCGAGGAACGCCTCCCACAGGAAGGACCAACGGCTTTTCGGGTCCATGCTGGCGAGCTCGTCGACGACTTTATTGACGGCCGCGGCGGCCGATGCGGTATCGAGGGTTTCGGTTGACATAGATCAGGTACTCCTTTCGGGGGGATGGGGCTGCTCGGTACTTTTGAGAAATGCGGAAGGCGGCTGCCCGGTGACCTTTTTAAAGACGCGGGAAAAATAGAACGCGTCGTCATAACCGACCGAGGCGGCCACAGCGGAAATCGGAAGGGAGGTGTGTTCGAGCAGTTCGCAGGCCTGGGAAATGCGAAACTGCGTGAGGTATTCATTTGGGGAAGTGCCGATGTGCCGCATAAACACCCGATAGAGATGGCTGCGGCTGATGCCGACCGAGGCGGCGACATCGCCCACGTCGATTTCTCCGGAATAGTTGTGGGCGATAAAGCGGATGGCGCTTTCGACATATTCGAGCGAAAGATCACCCGCGGCGGCAGAAACAGGTCCCTGTTCCATCAAAAGCCCCAGCAGCAGGTAGAGGTTTCCAATGGCTTTTAGTTCGCTGGCCGGCGTGGTGCCGGAGGACTGGTAGATACGCACAATCGCGTCACGGATCTCATCCGGGTTTTGGAAGCGCACCACCGGATCGTCTTTCCGGAAAGAGGTCTGGCTCATCAGGATTTTGGCCTCGGCGCCGTTGAACCCGGCCCAGCAGTATTCCCAAGGGTCGTTTTCGTCCGCGCGGTAGGTGACCACCACCGACGGATAGATGAGGAAGGTGTCCCCGGCGGTGATGCGGTGTGTCACGCCGTTTTCGGTGTAATAGCCGCAGCCGGAGATCACATGGTGCACGAGATAATGATCCCGCACGCCGGGCCCCCAGGTATGGGAAGGCCCGCATTGCTGCGCGCCGCTGTTATAAATGGCAATCGGGAGGCTTTCCCGGGTTTTGGTCTTATAAGAATGCTTGAATACACCGGACGCCATGCAGCACACCCCTTCCATAATTCATAAGTATAAACGATTCCGGCTTTTCATGCAACAATAATCCATAAATATGGTAGTTTTGTAGGTTGCAAATTTTGACTGTTTGGGTTACGCTATAAAAAAGCAACATCCGGATTTTGAATGGACAGGGAGCGGGAGGAATACCATGAATACACAGTTGCTGCGCGAGGAACTTTTTAGCGGGAAATTCGACCGCGTGTTCCAGTACCTCTACAGTGAGAAATCTCCCGGCCAGCGCGCGCGTTACGCGGCGGCGGCCGAAGCGTTTGAAAAACTGTTCGGCCAGGGGCGCGAAGCGGAACTTTTCAGTGCGCCGGGACGCACCGAAATCGGTGGAAACCACACCGATCACCAGCACGGCTGCGTGCTCGCGGCGGGGGTGAATCTCGATGTGATCGCGGTCGCTTCCAAGAACAGCGAACAGGTGATCCGGATTCAATCGGAAGGGTTCCCGATGGACACGATTGATCTTGGCGACCTTTCGGTTCAGGCCGCGGAGAAAAACCAGGCCGCGGCGCTTATCCGCGGGGTGGCTGCAAGAATGAAACAGCTCGGCTATCCTGTCGGCGGCTTTGACGCCTACACCACTTCGAACGTGCTCAAAGGTTCCGGGCTTTCTTCTTCGGCCGCGTTTGAGGTGCTGGTCGGCACAATTTTAAACCACCTTTACGCCAAGGCCAAATCCGACCCGGTGGAGATCGCGCAGATTGGGCAGTATGCCGAGAACGTCTATTTTGGAAAACCCTGCGGACTGATGGATCAGACTGCGTCGTCGGTCGGCGGGTTTGTCGCAATCGACTTTTGCGATCCGGCGCATCCAGTTGTGGAGAAGGTCGGTTTCGACTTTGCCGCGTCGGGCTATAAGCTCTGCATTGTGGACACGGGAGGCGACCATGCAGACCTCACTGCCGATTACGCGGCGATGCCGGCCGAAATGAAGTCGGTGGCCGCGGTGTTCGGCAAGGAGGTCCTGCGCGACGTTTTGCCTGAGGAGTTCTATAAAAATCTGGCGAAGGTGCGGGTGCAGTGCACCGACCGCGCCATCCTGCGCGCCTTCCATTTCTTCGCGGACAATGAGCGCGCGCCGAAGGAAGCGGAGGCGCTCCGGCGCGGGGATTTTGCGGAATTCAAACGCCTCATCATCGAAAGCGGCCGGTCGTCGTTCATGTATTTGCAGAACTGCTCGACCTTCCGCAGCGCCAAGGAGCAGGGCATCCCGCTCGCGCTCGCGCTGAGCGAACATATTCTCAAAGACCGCGGAGCCTGGCGGGTGCACGGAGGAGGCCTGGCCGGCACGATCCAGTGCTTTGTCCCGTCAGATATGCTCGAAAATTATCAGCACAGGATTGAATCGGTGTTTGGACCGGGGTCCTGCCATGTGCTGTCCATCCGGCCGGCCGGCGGGGTGAAGGTTTCGGAAGAACTGCTGAAATGATGTGAAGATAGAGGAGGACGATTTTTATGGCAGAGCTCAGATGGCATCCGCTCATTAAGGATTGGGTCATGATCGCATCCCACCGGCAGGCGCGTCCGCAGATGCCGAAAGACTGGTGCCCGTTCTGTCCGGGTTCGGGCAAGGTGCCGGAGCATTATGAGGTGCTCAAATACGACAACGACTTTCCGGCGCTGAGCCAGGACCCGCCGGTCCCGGACGATGTGGCGACCGACTTTTTCAAGACCGCTCCGGCTTACGGAAAATGTGAGGTTATCCTCTATTCGCCCGGCCACACTACCACGCTGCCCGAGCTTTCGGACGCGCATGTCGAAAAGCTCGTGAACCTGTGGTGCGAGCGCTTTACGGCGCTTAAGGCGGACGAGAAGATTAAATATGTCTTTCTTTTCGAGAACCGCGGAGAGGCGGTCGGCGTGACCATGCCGCACCCGCACGGACAGATTTACGGCTATTCGGTCATTCCGAAGAAGATCCAGCTCGAAGTGGAATCGGCAAAGGAATACTACGCGGAGAAAGGGAAGTGCCTCTTCTGCGATATGCTGAAGGCCGAACAGGATTTTGGCAAGCGGGTCATCTTCCAAAACGAACACTTCACGGTGTTCCTTCCATTCTTCACCGAGTACCCCTACGGCGTATACCTGTTCTCCAACCGCCACAGGCAGAACATCGCACAGTTTGACGCCGAGGAGCGCCGCGCGCTGGCGGTCACGCTCAAACATACGGTGGGGATGTTTGACGCGCTGTTCGATTATAAATTCCCCTATATGATGTGCATGCACAACGCTCCAGTCAACAGCGGAGACTATGAAAAGGACTATCATTTCCACATTGAGTTCTTCCCGCCGATGCGAAGCGCGGACAAGGTGAAATTCAATGCGTCGAGCGAAACGGGATGTTGGGCGCATTGCAACCCGACCTGTCCGGAGGACACCGCGCAGGAGCTTCGCGCGGCTTATGAGCGGTATATGGCGACTTTATAGAGGGCAACATAAAAGGCAGGCGTAAACGCCTGCCTTTTTCAAAATGAGTCATCAGACCCAAAAATACAGTTTCGGTAACAAATATTGCGAAGATGTTTCGATTTCTTGAATGAAAAGCGAAAAAGCAATTGCAAAACCGCCCAAAATATAGTATACTCATTTCTGGTTCGATTTTTGTCGGCCATCCATTTTATTATATAATTGTATCAAATATAAAGGTAAGGTGAAAGTCTATGGATTTAAGCAGTTACAGCACCGGCACCATATCGGTTGCGGTTACCTTTACCGGGATCGTGGTTGTGTTTCTGGCGCTGGTCGGCCTGTCCCTGATCGTCTGGCTGTTCGGAAAATTCTTCACAGCACTGGCAAACCGGCCGAAGAAACCCGCTGATCCCCAGCCCCAGCAGGCCTCCAAACCGGCTGCGAAAGCCGCGGCCCAGGTCAAACCGGCCATGGTGGTCGAGGACGGCATCGGCGACGAGATCGTCGCGGTGATTGCGGCGGCGGTTGCGGCAATGGGAGGAAGCGTTGGCGGTTATGCGCTGCGCAGCGTTCGCCGTGTGAAGGAAGCGCGCCCGATTTGGGCGGCGGCCGGCCTTCAGCAGAATACGCAGCCGTTCTGATTCGGTTGCCCTTGAAGCGCACAGTTCTGCAAAAAAGAAAGGGAAAGGGCTGACAACATGTTAGAAATTTTTACACAGGCGGTTGAAACGCTCGTAGGCAAGAGCGGCTTCTTCAACCTGACCGGCGGACAGGCACTGATGATCCTGGTTTCGTTCTGCCTGATGTATCTTGCTATTGCCAAGGGCTTTGAGCCCCTGCTCCTTCTGCCGATCGCGTTTGGTATGTTCCTGACGAACATCCCGTTCGGCGAGCTTTATCACTCGATGATCTTCATCAATGAGACCGGTCACATCGATTGGGAGCTGCTCGCCAATACCGGCGGCCTGCTCGACTATCTGTATCTGGGCGTCAAGCTCGGCATCTATCCGCCGCTCATCTTCCTGGGCGTTGGCTGTATGACCGACTTCGGCCCGCTGATTGCGAACCCGAAGAGCTTCCTGCTCGGCGCGGCCGCGCAGCTGGGTATCTTCCTGGCGTTTGTCGGCGCGCTGTTCCTGGGCTTTACCCCGTCCGAAGCCGGCTCGATCGGCATCATCGGCGGTGCGGACGGCCCGACCGCGATCTTTACCACCACCCAGCTCGCGCCGCATCTGCTCGGCTCGATCGCGATCGCCGCATATTCCTACATGGCGCTCGTCCCGATCATCCAGCCGCCGATTATGAAGCTGCTCACCACCAAAAAACAGCGCGCCGTCAAGATGGAGCAGCTGCGTCCGGTTTCCCAGACCGAGAAGATCATCTTCCCGATCCTGGTTGCGCTTGTGGTTTCCTTCCTCGTTCCGGATACCACCCCGCTGATCGGTATGCTGATGCTCGGTAACCTGTTTAAGGAATCGGGTGTCACCGACCGCCTCAACAAGACCGCGCAGAACGAACTGATGAATATCGTCACCATCTTCCTGGGCGTCACGGTCGGCGCGACCGCGAGCGCGGCCAACTTCCTGACCCCGGCGACCCTGAAGATCGTCGCGATGGGCCTTTGCGCTTTCGCATTCGGTACTGCGGGCGGCGTGCTGCTCGGCGACCTGATGTATGTCCTCTCCGGCGGCAAGATCAATCCGCTGATTGGTTCTGCGGGCGTATCCGCCGTCCCGATGGCGGCCCGTGTTTCCCAGAAGGTTGGACAGCAGGAGAACCCGACCAACTTCCTGCTCATGCACGCCATGGGCCCGAATGTTGCCGGTGTTATCGGTTCCGCGGTTGCGGCAGGCGTTCTGCTTTCGATCCTCCCGCATGCGTAAGAAAAATTTTGCATAGAAAGAGCGGCTCTTTGGAGCCGCTCTTTTTCTTTCCCTTTTTGCGCTTTTGTGCTATACTATAGTATGTAGTCCGCCGGGGTGCTGTGCATCCCGGCGCGAAATTTCAAAGGATGTGGGTACGGTAAGATGGATTATGCACTGAAAGATAGATACAACCAGGTCAAACGCCGGATCATCGACGATTTTTTTTCAAAGATGAACCCGATGCAGCGGCAGGCCGTCTACACGGTGAACGGGCCGGTTCTGATCCTTGCGGGCGCGGGCAGCGGAAAGACGACGGTCATCATCAACCGGATTGCGAACATGATCCAATTTGGCGACGCGTATAACAGCGACTGGATGCCGGAACATGTGACCGAAGCGGACGTGCAGTTTCTGGAGGAATATGCCGATGGTGAGAGCTGGGACATGGACCGGGCTTTTTCGCTCATCAAAAACCATGCGGTGATGCCGTGGAACATCCTGGCGATCACCTTCACCAATAAGGCGGCGGGTGAACTGCGCGAGCGCCTTTCGGACATGCTCGGCTCGGTTGCGGCCGATGTGAACGCCTCCACCTTCCACTCCTGCTGCGTACGTATCCTGCGCCGGGAAATCGAACGGCTCGGCTACCGGTCGAGTTTTGCGATCTACGATACCGACGATTCGGTTCGGGTGGTGAAGGCGGCGCTCAAGGAATTGGGCCTCGATGACAAGCGGTTCCCGCCCAAAGGGGTCCTTTCGGCAATCGGCCGCGCCAAGGATGAGCTGCGCGGCCCGGCGGAAGTGGCCGCAACAGTCGGGGAGGATTACCGCGAACAGGTGGTTTCGAAGGTTTACACGATCTATCAAAAGCAGCTCCAGCTGGCCAACGCGGTCGATTTTGACGACATCATCATGCTGACCGTAAAGTTGTTCCAGCAGTTTCCGGATGCGCTCGAACATTACCGCAACCGGTTCCGCTATGTGATGGTGGATGAGTACCAGGACACCAACCGCGCCCAGTTCGAGCTGGTGCGGCTGCTTTCCCAGGGAAGCGGGAATCTCTGCGTGGTCGGCGACGACGACCAGAGCATCTATAAATTCCGGGGAGCGACCATCGAAAATATCCTTCAGTTCGAGGACACCTTTGTGGGTGCGAAAGTGATCCGTCTCGAACAGAATTACCGGTGCACTTCGGTGATCCTCGACGCAGCCAATGCGGTGATCGCTCACAACACCGAACGCAAGGGAAAAACTCTCTGGACCCAGAACGAAACAGGCGGCAAGGTGCAGGTGCGGCGCTCCTCCGACGAAGGGGAGGAGGCCCGGTTTATTGCGGATACCATCTCCGAGAATGTGAAAAACGGCGCGAAGTTCTCTGACCACGTCATCCTTTATCGAATGAACGCCCAGTCGCAGATGCTCGAGCGCGGGCTGGTCAAATATGGCATTCCATACCGGATCATCGGGGGTCTGCGCTTTTATGAGCGAAAGGAGATCAAAGATGTTGTATCCTATCTGTCGGTGCTCGAGAACCAGTCGGATACCCTGCGCCTGAGACGGATCATCAACGAACCGAAGCGAAAGATCGGCGACAGCACGGTGAACACGGTGGCTGAAATCGCGGCGGGGCTAGGTATCCCGGTGTTCGAGGTGCTTGAGACGGCAAACCAGTACGAGGCGCTCGGCCGCAAGGCGAATGATTTGATGGCGTTTGCATCGATGATGCGTTCGCTGATCGATATGGCGGGCAAATGCCCGCTCGACGAACTGCTCGACGAGCTGCTCGAGCGCACCGGTTATCTTGCGATGCTGAAGGCGGAGGGCTTTGAAGGTCAGACCCGCATTGAGAATATTGAAGAACTCAAATCGACCATGAAACGGTATGAAGAGGAGAACGCCGAGCCGAGCCTGTCCGGCTTTTTAGAGGAAATTTCGCTCTACACCGATATTGACAAGTATGACCCAACGGCGGACAATGTCATACTGATGACCATGCATTCGGCCAAGGGGCTCGAGTTTCCATATGTGTTTATCGCGGGTATGGAGGAAGGGATTTTCCCGGGTGTGCAGAGCATGTACGATCCGGCGCAGGTTGAGGAAGAGCGGCGGCTGGCATACGTTTCGCTCACCCGTGCCAAAAAGCAGCTTTACATATCGACCGCGTCCCAGCGCATGCTTTTCGGACAGACGATGCGCAACCGGCCGTCCCGGTTTTTGGGGGAGATTCCGCAGGAGCTGTGCGACATGCAGGACACCACCCTGATCCGCCGCCAGCAAGTGAAAGCCGAGCCGAAGAAGCCGCGCTTTTCGGAGAGCGACCGCTCTTTGGGAGTGGGCGCCGCACCCGCGGCGGGAGGCGTTTTCAGCTTCAAAGTGGGGGACATGGTGCGCCACAAGGTGTTTGGGGAGGGCGTAATCCTTTCGATTACACCGATGGGGAACGACCATCTGGTCGAAGCCGCGTTCGATTCGGTGGGCACCAAGAAGGTTATGGCAAAATTTGCCAGATTATGTAAAATATAGACAGGGAAAACGACCGGAAGATCAAAAAAATCTGTCAGCCTGACCCGATTCGACAAAATGGGACAATTACTTCCAGTATAATATACGCAGGGAAGCAAACAAACCCAATAGGCATGAAAGAGGCTGGGAGACAACGATGCGAAAATTAGAATTATGGCTGATATCCACACAGATCCGCGCAAAATGGAGAAAAGTGGAACAAAACCGCAAAGAGATACAGACGCTGCTGCAGAAGAATGAAGCGTATACCTCTGAACGGTTGGTGAATCTGAACTTGGAAGCCACAAGATGGGGCTATGAGGCAAGAGAACTGGAAAAACAGTATCTGAAAAAATTGACAGACAAGCCTGCCTAAAGACGGATTGGGAAGGCAAATGGCCGCGCTTTTGCGCGGCCATTTTTTTGCTGTATTATTTCCGGCTGTATTTGCGGCCCGCAAATACAGCCGGAAGGGTTTTTTATTGCGAAGCAAGAAAAATCGCGTCCCGATGCACAAAATACGGAATCGCTCATAAAATGTATTGAGTACAGCTCAAAACATAATTAGGAGGATTCATATGGCAGATCAAAAAACAGCTCCAGTCAACGCGACGGGGGCGAACTGCTTTAAAGAAGCAGTATGCATAGATGCCGGCAGAATCTATGATTCATGCACGGATAAAGAATGTGCATGTTATAAATCAAAAATCCTTTAGCTGGATGGTCAGGGAAAAGTCACGCAGGCTGGAGCCGGGCTCCTTGTCATATGCAATCTCCTGGATCACAGATTTCAGCATCATATTCCGCGATTGCGCGTCAGCGGCGCTGTAAGCCTCCAGAACGCTTTTAATCTTTCGGAAGGCAACTTCTCGTTTTTGGCCATTCGCGCGCTCTATGGCGTCAATTTGGGCGTCCTCCTGCCTTTTGAGCAGGCTTTCTTTTTCCTGGAGCAGTTTCGAGCGCTCCACAAAGACGTCAACGGTATACACGCCCTGCTCCAGCAGGTCGTGCAAACTGCCCTTTTGCCGCTCAACGGTCGAAATCTCCTTGCGGATCACACGCAGCGTCTTTTCGAGCACGCTGGTATCTTGTGGCTGTTGGCTTTCGAGCTCAACCGCAATTTCTGCGAGATGCTGACGGAGAAACGAGAGGACCGCCTCCTCGACAAAAGCATGCTGTGTCGATGGGATGCAGCCTTTTCGCGGACAGATGAGATATGGCCTGCGAATGCGTTGGCCGCAGATTCGCCGCTGCATACTCCCGCCGCAATGGCCACACTTGACCAGACCTGCGAGCGAATTTTCGACAGTGCCTTTGTAGTAGGGCGGATGATATCTCCCGGATAAAATCTCCTGCGCGCGGGAAAAGGTAATCTCATCGATGATGGGCGGATGAATCCCATCCGAGTAGGTCCATTGATCCGGTTTATTATACACGACGATCGTTTTAACGTTTCCGTGCGATCCCTTGCGGATCTGTTTTTTCTGGTTCCAGACGATTTTTCCGATGTAGGTGGGGTTTTTGAGGATCTTGCGGATCGACGTCCTCGCGAACCGATCGGACCGGTGCGGCTTTGCGCCGAGGTCCGAGATCGTCTCGGCGATCGTGTGGGTGCCAATCCCCTGATTGACGTACATATCAAAAATCATCCGCACAAAATAAGCCTCCTCATCGACAATTTCGAGGGATGGCATTTTATTTTTGGTGACTTTTCGGTATCCATAGGGAGCGTTTGCGATGTAGCCGCCGTCCTGGATGGTTTTCTGCAGGCCGCGATTCAGCCGGCGTTTGATCTGTTTGAGCTCCTGCCGCGCCATAAACGTTTCAAATTCGGAGTAGGTTTCGTCTAGATCGTTGTTGAGATCGTAAATTTTACGAGGAGTAATAATTTTGCAGTTGTTGCGCTTGAGCGTCTCCAGGATGATCCCCTGGTCGCTCATCGATCCGCGCCCGAGCCGGTCGATGTCCATGCAGAGCACGGCGTCGCAACCCTGGTTTTCGATGTCGTTCAGAAGCCGCAGCATTTCCGGGCGGGCATAGAGCGTTTCGCCGCTTACGACCTCCTCATAAATCTCCTCGATGTCCAGGTCATTCTTGCGCGCGAATTCGAGCAGCTGCTCACGGTGCCGCTTGAGGGTCGCCTCGACGGGCTCATTCAGTTCTTCGGTGCGGGATTTTCGCAGATAAATCCTGGTTCCCACGAGGCCGGCCTCCTTGCTTTTTGGGAGATGATTTGTTATAATCGCTGCAGGCGCTGCCAGCGGCGGCGGTAGGCGGTTAAGTCTTGCCCCTGAAAGGGGGCGTTGCTTATGGAATACGGGCTAATCATCCTTGTGTTGATTTTCGCCACGGGATACATAATTGCAATAAAAAAGAAATAACCGCCCAGCGACCAAACTAGCGGTTATTTCTTAACTACTTCTTTGGGGCGTAACCGTCTACCGGCAGCGCCTCTTTGTGTTTTTATTATAACCGCGATATTTCATTGTGTCAAGAAAACAGGATTGCCTACGCGACAAATATTTGTTATAATTGCCGCAGGCGCTGCCAGCGGCGGCGGTAGGCGGTTAAGTCTTGCCCCTGAAAGGGGGCGTTGCTTATGGAATACGGGCTAATCATCCTTGTGTTGATTTTTGCCACGGGGTACATAGTTGCGATAAAAAAGAAGTAGCCGCCCTCACGACCAAATGAAGCGGCTACTTTTAGCTTATTCACGAGGGGCGTAACCGTCTACCGGCAGCGCCTCTTTGCGTCTTTATTATAACCGCGATATGTTCCGGTGTCAAGAATGCCGCCCCGAAAGGGGCGGCATTTATCATTTAATTTCAAAGATCAATTTGTTCTTTCCATCATTTTTGTTCGTTTCAAAGCCGCCTATTAAGAAATATTGATAATTTGAAACGTCCTCCGGGCTGCAATAAATGATATACAATTTATCGTTTTCGTGATCACGATAGACCCATGTTTCCAATTCATCAATGGATTCATCTTTGACGGTTCTAAGGTCTCCATATGAATAATCAGAGGTAAATGCTACCAGCATGTCATAGTCACCTATAACATCTAAAACGACAGTGTTTTTTAGGACTTCCGAACCTATGTTGAATTCTGGATAATATGTTACGCTATCGATACTAAATCCACCTTTAGGTTGAATGGGATAAGATTTTCCGAGCTCTCCAATACGCGCGGAATTACTTTCAGCAATTTCTTCTAAGGACATATTAACTTCATTTGAGCTCGCAGGTGGCGCTGAAGATGAGGAGATTTGTGGTGCTGGTTCGCATCCTAACAACAATGATAATACGCCGACCATAAGCAAGGATATTAAGGTTTTCCGCATTTTGCAGGTCCTCCATGATGTCTTTATTTTGACTTTCCTGTGTTGTCGTTTTCCGATAAAGCGGCTCCTAAGCTGTCAGCCAAATTTCACAAACAAGATGTTGCCACTCCGCTTTATCAGGCGGTCCCCTCTCTAGGGATAGCAGCTCCTTTCGTGAGCTCGGCAAGCTGGCCGAGGATCTTCCCTTGATCACGTACTGGTAGGGCATTGTAATACTGTAAGAGCTCCAGCTCATCATCCCGCAAGGATAATGAGCTCTTTTCTTTTTCCCCACTCAAGAGAAAATAAGGGGAAATGCCTAAAAATTCGCAAATGGGTAAAATGGTTTCGCTTGATGGATTTTTACCGTCTTTGCACCAACCATTCACAGTACTCGGAGTAACGTTTAGATACTTTGCGAGCTCAGACTGCTTTTTCTTTTGCTCTTTTAGCAGTAATATAACTCGCTCACCTATCCGCAAAAGCACACCTCCCTATTTGGTCACAATGTACAAATATACTCGAAAGAGTAAAAAAATGCTTTACAAATACCCTTTGGAGTATTATAATGCAGTTGTACCCGTAAAATAGACGACAAAAACAAACCGAGCCGCTGCCCTACCAAAGCACAGTCGATTTGTTTTGTGATTACTGACAGGCAGCATCTCCCTTACCTTGAGGCGATCAGCACCCCAAAGGTTTATTGTCAATACCTCTGCTGTCCGCTGCCTGTCAGCTCTATTTTACTTTTTTTTGCAGGAAAAGTCAACAATTGCAAACCGCTAAAGACTTGCGCGGTTTGTCAAAATTCACGAGGGGAGCGACAGAAAATGAAAGTGGCCGTCACCATGGAAAAGCTCCAACAGATCGTTTACTACGTCACCAATGCGCAGATCTCGCGGCAGCAGCGCGAACAAATCCACCAGGCGGTTTTTGAGAGCATCCTGCTCGGCGAAATCGACATGGATGCCTTCGCGGTCAGGGAGATCGAGGAACCGCCCTCTCCAGTGCCGCGAACGGTAAACATCGACGCTTTTCTGCACTCCTTTGTGGACGCCGGCGACAATCAGGGTTGGATCCAGGCGAAAAGACTGTATCAGCAGTATGTCGATTGGTGTGTGTCGGTGGACGAAGAACCCGCATCTATGACAGCATTCTCCGCAGCGCTCGCGGTAGCCGGAATGGAAAAAGTAAAGCGCTCAGATGCAAATTATTACTACTTGCAGCGCAGCGGAGGTGATGTGGAATGATTTCGTCTGATGAGCTGCGCGGGGAGATTAAAAAGCAGCTCGATATCCGGCGCTGGAACTACAATGACCTCGGAAAAGCGACTGGATTTTCCCCTGATAGTGTCCGGGTGTATATGAGTGATAACCACAAGCAGTCGGATCGCTTCGAGCGGCTTGTCTGCTGGGCGCTGGGGATCAAGCGCTCCTGATGATCTTATTATCCTACAAAAAGGAGGTTTTTGCCATGAGCGAATCCTGCAAGAATTATTACAAAATGTGCAGGGAAAATGCCGATATGACGCAGGAATATGCTGCGGGCGCGCTCGGCGTCGCCGTCCGGACACTGTCTGATTACGAAAACGACAAGCTGCCAGTGCCGGACGACATCGTTGACCGCATGTGCAGTCTGTACGACACAAATTATCTTGCCATGTGGCATTTGAAAAACAAGAGCTGCCTCGGTCGGTACCTGCCGGATATTTCAAAACCCGAGACGATCGGCGACATGATGTTTTCCTTTGCGCTGGCGCAGGAGGGTGTCGATGAGTCCTACGGCATGATCCGTAAGATATTCCGGGACCGGGAGCTCTCTCTGGACGAGATCCCCGCGATGGAGCAGGCGCTTGCCGGCGCGCGGGAAGCGCTGAACAACCTGACATCCACGATTTTTTACGCCGAGCAGCGGCTCGAAGATACGAAACGCCGGGAGGACATGCAAAAGTAGGGATGTCCGGATCATAGGGATAAGCGAGGTGACTTTGATGCCGGAGATGTACATGGGCCGATTTTATGGATCGGTTGAGGTGGATGAGATTCACGAGCTAAATTATGGCGAGCAGGGCGTTACGCGGGTCGGCATCAAGCGGATCCCGACGACACCGGAGGAAAAAGAACGAATCAGAAATACACTGATCAGAATTGCGCAGCATGTTATTGAGACGCTGCCGGACGATCAGGAGGAGGGTAAAAATGCTGAACAAAACGGTCATGATGGGGCGGCTGACGGACAACCCAGAACTGCGTGAAACGGCGACGGGCGTAAAAGTCTGCACATTTTCGGTTGCGGTCGAGCGTAATTACAAGGTAAATGGAGAGCAAAAGACCGATTTTTTCAACATCGTTGCGTGGCGCGGCACGGCTGAATTAATCTGCAAGTATTTCAAAAAAGGCAAGCCGATCATTTTGGAGGGACACTTTGAAAATCGATCCTACATAGGCAACGACGGAAATAAGCGGTATGTGACCGAGCTGATCGTCGATCAGATCAACTTCGCCGGCGACGGCGTGAAAAAGAGCGAGCCGCCGATGCCGGAGCCGCCTCCGGAGTCACGCGCCGGACAAGCCTCATCAGCTCCGACCGCCGCTCCGCCGACAGATGGGAGCGATTTTGCTGAGATGGCCGCCAATTCCGATGACCTGCCGTTTTAAGGAGGCGAGGATATGCAGATAATTTGTATCATCAATCTAAAGGGCGGCGTCGGAAAGACGATCAGCGCGATCAACATTGCACATGTGCTGGCGGCTGTCCATAACTGCCGGGTGCTGCTTGTCGATATGGACAAGCAGGGGAACAGCACCAAATTTTTTGGGAAACACAGCTATGACACGCGGAGCGTTTCGGACGTGCTCACCTGGAGCACGGATATCAACACAACGATCCTGCGGACTGCCTTCGAGCGGCTGGACATCATCCCGGCCAACATGAGCCTGCTGCGCACGAACAGCTCTCTACTGATCGATACGAGCCGGTCGAGGGATTTTCGCCTCAAGCGTGCTTTGCAGACGATCGAATCCGCCTATGACTACTGCGTGATCGACTGTGCGCCGGATATCAATATTGGCGTGATCAATGCGCTCATGGCTGCCGACGATGTGCTTGTACCGGTCAAGATTGATAAATTTGCCTTTGACGGCCTGCAGGAGCTGGTCGAGCAGATCGACGACGTGCGCGAAAGCAATGAGCGGCTGCGCTTTGCGGGATGTTTTTTCACGATGTTCCAGCGCAACAACGTGAGCGTGCAGGGGGACGAGTGGCTGCGCGCGGAGCGGCAGTTTCCGGTATTCTCCACGCGGATCCGCAACACGGTCAAAGTGACGGAGTCCACCTATGCCGGGCGGCCGTTGCTCGAATACTCCAAAAACTGCACGGCTGCAAAAGATTATGTCGCTCTGGTGGACGAATACCTGGGCGAACTGGAGGAATGACAGCATGGGAAAATTCAGTATCCGCGAGATGATGAATGAGTCCGCGCCGCCAGCGGAAAACGCCGCGATAGAGTCTGTGGATGTTTCGACGCCGTCGGTCCGGACGATCGAGCAGGTGACGGTCGAGATCAATTTTTATAAGCAGCAGACCGTCCAAAATATCATTGAGATTGGAAAACGGCTCATTGAGGCGAAATCTATGCTCCAGCATGGGGAATGGTCGGGATGGTTGCAAGATCATGTTGAATTGACACAATCTACGGCAAACCGATTCATGCAACTTGCACGAGAATTTTCAAATTCCGCACCGGTGCGGAATTTGAATTACTCGCAAATGCTTGCACTGATACAGATACCGGCTGAGGAACGGGAGCAATTTTTAGCCGAGTCCCATTTGGTCAACGGTCGGCCGAAAACGGTCGATGAGATGAGCAAACGGGAGCTTGAGCAGGCGATCCGCGAGCGTGACGAGGCAAAAAAGGCTGCAAACGAGGCGCGGGAAACCGCCGAACAGGAGCGCAAGCGGGCCGATGCAAATAAACGGGAGGCGCAGAATAAAGATGTGCTGTATTCAAAAACGGCTGATAAGCTCAAAAAACAACAGGATCTTGTCCAAACGCTCGAGCGAAAAGTAAAGGATTTGGAAGCGCGACCTGTTGAAGTGGCTGTTCAGGAGATCGATGAGGCTGAGAGGGAGCGGATCCGTGAGGAGCTGCGCGCCGAACTTACCTCGAATCAATCGAGGATCGCGCGGATAGAATTCCCGGATCCAGTCTTTTGCGTGGGTGATACGGATCCGCTGCCTTCTATGCAGAGCTTTGCCATAGACGAGGAGATCACGCTCGGAGCTGGAAACGCATTTATCGATGCTCTACAGGCCGCTTATGCCAATTTTGAGATGGTCGCAATGATATCCGATCCCCAAAACATAGCCGAGACGCTTTCGGTATGTCTGTCCGCGACCGAGAACATGTTGGACAAACTGCGCAGTTTACAGGCTCGCGTCGATAATGTGCGGTTATCACTCGACGATGAATTGCCGGATGAATTTTAATGGAGGGCCATAAACCAAAACCAAACCGCCCGGCGTAGCAGGGAGAAAGGGACGAGCCATGAAAAAAGAATTACCACGAATTTGTTACATACTCGGCGGGGAGTCTACGCCGCTGGAAATAGGCGAAAAATTTGAGGTTAGATCAGATTCTGACACACTTTATACGCGAGCCCACATAGAGGAGGATGGAACTGTATACGGCAGACCCGACGTAGCGATCCCAGGATGCCATCTTTGCCAACTCATCCAAGGCGAGCTAAAGCTCATCCGCCGCCCGCGCTACACCGATCAGGATATCGCAATCATGCGCGGGAGAGTCGCGGAGGGTACGCCGTGGGTGGCGAGAAACGAAAACAGGTTTTTGCGTGCGCATCAAGAGAGGCCAGTACTTAGTATTTTTGCAATGTGGCGCACGGACGGGTGGGATTACGATATTGATGCAAATTTACTGCCTTGGGTCAAACCCGGCGAGTGCGTAGACCTGAGAGAGATATTGCGGGAGGTGGATAAGGATGGATAAAAAGATACTCGATGTGACATGTGGATCTCGCACGATGTGGTTCGACAAGCACCATCCAGCTGCTATCTATTGCGATAAGCGCCGGGAGGAATATCGCAATCTTTGGAAAAACGCTGGGAATTGCGTCTTGAATATCGACCCGGATATCCTATGCGATTTTACGGCGCTCCCTTTCCCGGACAATTCGTTCGCCCTGGCCGTTTTTGATCCGCCCCACCTCACGGGGGCCAAAGAAACCGCGTGGCTGGTCAAAAAATACGGGAAGCTGGATGATAACTGGCCGCAGATGCTACATGATGGCTTTGCCGAATGTATGCGGGTGCTGAAACCAGATGGGGTGTTGATCTTTAAGTGGTCAGAATACGATATACCGGCAGAAAAAGTCTGGAAAGCAATTGGCCAGATACCGTTATTTGGACATCACAGTGGCAAGAAGTCCCAAACATTTTGGGGATGCTTTATGAAGCTCGAACCACCAAAGGAGGATCACCAATGGCTGAATACATAGATATCGTCGGCATAAAGCAAGCTGTCAACAAGGGGAAAATGCAAGCATTTGTGCGGGATGGCAGCATCTATTTGCAATGCAAGGTTTCCGGCGAATGCGTAAAGATTGGTGATGCTCCCGCCGCCGATGTCGCGCCGGTGGTGCATGGGCGGTGGATTATGCACGACGACGAATTTGGACTTACATGCGAATGCTCCGAATGCCACATCGAGACATGCGGAGATACCCCGCACTGCCCCCATTGTGGAGCGAAAATGAAATTAGTAAAATGGCCGTGGATGGACGGAGGCGAAGAAAATGAAAAATAAGCCGAATAAATGTAAAACATGTAAATATGGCGATAGCCATTGCGATTGGTGTATGACCGATCCTGACGGATCATTAAATTATGAGCCCAAAGACGATTATGACCCCATCCACGCAGCGGGCGGCTGCTATTGCCAGGAGTGCAAATATTATAGCCGCAAACCAGATGATTCTCACGGACAAATGGAGTCATTTTGTAAAAAGCTAAACCGTGATCCGACATACATAAGGTTTTGCGGATATGGTGAGCGAAAGAATGGAGGCGAAGAAAGTGCGGCTGATTGATGCACTCAGGCAGTGGATTGTAACGGCTTTGCTTTTCTGGCCGATCGGGCTGATCGGCAGCGCGGAAATGGGGAGAATGTCAATACGAGCATTGTTGCCCGCGTTATTGGCATGGCTTTTTGCCTGCTGTGGTTTTTGGCTTCTCTTGCTTTTTTGCCGACGATGGCGGCGTTACATACTTTTGGCAGCAAAAGAAAGACGCCTGCAGGCTGGCACCCACAAGCGTCTCCAGGATAATCCCTATAATCACTGTAACAAAAAAATACCACAAAAAAGTCGAATTGTCAATGAAGGGAGCAGATGAAATGAGTAAATTATTTGGGAAAATGGCGAAAGATAAGGTTACGGGCTTTCAGGGGGTTGTGACCGGAAAACTAAAATGGATGTATGGCTGTACACAGTATTGCCTTACCCCAAAAGTAGACAAGGATGGAAAGCTGGTTTCCGGCGAGTGGTTCGACGAGGGGCGGCTTGAGATCCTGAAAGACAGCATCCGTCCGGAGGAAGTAGTGGCCGAGAAAAACGGCTGTGACCTCCGGAACATGCCTGCGGCGAGGTGATTTAAATGATGGACATTATGCTTGCATATTTTATTGTGGGCATTGCGACTGCGAGTGGGGTATCCCTCGTATTTTTCATTATTCATTTGGCTGCGAGGATATTTTCTGTTTTTTTTAGGACTACATACAAAAGTAAAATAAAACTGCCAAAAGAGGAACGGCACTTTTGGGGGCGCGAAAGATGATTTTTGAGATCGTCCGCAACGGTCGGGTAGTTTGCTGGACAAGCGATCCGCAGTTGATCGACGATCGGGAGAGGTTGGAGCAGCTGATTAGCAGCGGGCACACTTTGCGATTGGACGGCCGCGAGGTCAGCATCGACAAAGTGCTGCGAATTCGCCGGACGGAGCTGCGAAAAGGAGACGAATAAAATGCCGCAAAAAAAGAGACAACTTGCGATTATTGACAGTGTGCAAATAAGCCCCGGCCGCGGAAGGGCGGCCGGGCAAACCATTTGTGAACTGCAGATGATTATAACGATCGGGGAGGAGCGCGGACAGAGAATCGTCAAGCGGTATTACTTTGATCGCGATTTGCCGGATGCGCTCAAGCAGGATTTTCTCCGGCTGGGAATGCTGGCGTCCGAAATAGGAGATTTAGAGCGGTCAAAGAGCGAGCTTGTCGGTCGGATCGCGCGGCTCTCCCTCGCAACAGACGAAGATGGTAAACTGCGGATCTTCGTCGAGGACTACATCGGATCGGACGATCCGCGCAAATATTACCCGCAGAAAAGATAGATGATCGGATGTGATTTCGTGTTCGACCGGGCACCGGACAAATTAAAGTCGATGCGGCAGTGGGTTTGCCACAAGTTTCCTAATAAAGCCCCGTTATGCCCGTTTGTAAGTGAGCGCGGCGGGCTTAAATTCGCATCCTGCAGTGATTCAAGCACGTGGGGGTCGTTTGACGATGCGATAAAGCAAGTCAAAGCGGGGCGTGCTGTGGGAATTGGCTTCCAGCTGGCAAATGGAATTGTTGGGATCGACATCGATCACTGCGTCGACGGCGGTGAGATCTCCGAGATTGCCGCCGAGATCATCGAGCAGCTGCAAAGCTATACCGAGATATCACCGTCCGGGACAGGCATCCATATTTTTTGCGAGGGGAAGCTGCCAGGCGGCGGCCGAAAGGATCCACTGCGTGGGCTGGAGATGTACGATTCGTCCCGATATTTTACTGTAACCGGCAATGCGTACCTGGACGCCAACGGAAATGCCTATCCGCTGCGTGATTGCTCCGCAGATCTGGCGGAGCTGTACAAAAAATATTTTGACGATACGCCGCCCGAACAGACAAAGCTCGGACGAAAGCCTGCTCCCGCTTCGCAGGAGCAAACTGCCTCAAAATCGGCGAGTTCTCCGCAGTCTGTTCGGGAGCTCAGCGATCAGGATATCCTCGAAATTGCGTTTAAATCTGAGGGCGGAGATAAGTTTAGGCGACTTTACGAGGGTACATACTCGGCGGGCGAAGTGCCTGCCAAAAAGGACGGATCAGTAGATCTATCCAGTGTGGATTTTGCCCTAGTCAATCATTTGGCTTTTTGGTTTAACTGCGACGCCGACCGGATCGACCGCGTCTTTCGTTCCTCCAGGATTTTTCGCAAGAAATGGGACCGGTCGGTCGGAGGAGGAAAAACTTACGGACAATACACGATCGAGAGGGCTTGTAAAGGCAAAACACAAACCTTTGTGCCATATGACCGATCAGCGCAGATGCCTAAGCGGGCGGAGGTCCCGCTTCCGGATCCACCCCTCTCTCCCCGAAAGACGGAAAGCGAAGCGGTCTCCTCAATGCTCCCAGATATTGAGGATCTGGACATTAAGCCAAACACCGCAAAATACACATATGATGATACCGGGAATGCGCATCGCTTCCGGGATGCTTTTTACAAGGATCTGCGGTATAATCACGTCGATAAAGTCTGGTACTGCTGGGACGGGCAGCGATGGGGGGAGGATCAGACTGGCGAAGTAAAGCGCCGGGCTGATCTGCTGATCGAGCGCATGGAAGATGAGGCGAAAAAAAAGGATGAGGAGTTTAGTGTGCCAATGCTCAAACTGGTAAAACGGACGCGCAGCTCAAAGGCAAAGGAATCTATGATTCGGGAGGCGCAGCATCTTGAGGGTATTCCCGTATTGCCGAAAGCCTTTGACCGATTTAAGGATGCGATCAACGTGCAAAATGGGATCGTCGAGCTCAAGACTGGCCGTATCCGGCCGCATAAGCGCGAGCTTATGCTTTCCATGATCGCCGATGTCACCTATGATCCAGACGCAAAGTGCCCCCGCTGGATGTCGTTTCTCGACGAGATTACGCAGGGTGATCCGGAGGAACAGCTTTATTTGCAGCGAATGGTTGGGTATTGCCTGACAGGTTCGACAGCTGAGCAATGTGTCTTTTTCCTTTACGGCAACGGCAAAAATGGCAAGAGCACCTTCCTCGACACCATCAGCTCGATCATGGGAGATTATGCAAAAAACAGCGAGGCCGACACGGTTATGTATAAGGACAAAGGCGGGCGCGGGGCAAGCTCGGATGTCGCCCGGCTAAAGGGCGCGCGCCTGGTCACGACGTCGGAACCGAAGGAAGGCTGCCGTCTGGATGAGGCGATGGTAAAGCAGATGACCGGCGGCGAAAAGGTTACGGCCCGAATGCTCTACCGGGCGGAGATCGAATTTAAGCCGGAGTTTAAAATCCTTATGGGGACGAACGTCAAGCCGATCATCAAGGGCAGTGACGGCGGAATTTGGCGGCGCGTCCGGATGATCCCTTTCACGGCGCAGATCCCGCCCGAGAAGGTGGACCGCCAATTGTCAGACAAGCTCAAGGCCGAGAAGTCCGGCATATTTAATTGGGCGCTGCAGGGCGCGATCGATTGGTATAAACAAGGATTTCCGCGCTGCTCACGGGTCGATTGGGCCAATGATGAGTATCGGAACGAAATGGATCGAATGAAACAGTTTGTGGATGATTGCCTGGTACAGTCGACAGGGAGCTCTCTACAGGCGTCGGTCGTTTTTGACGTCTATCGGCGCTGGTGCGAGCAGAATGGGGAGCGATACCCTATGAGCATGAGTAAATTTTCGATGGAGATGCAGGACCGTCAAGGCTTCCGTAAGCAAAAAACCTCCCGCTTTAACGAGTATTTAGGGGTGGATTTCTCCGACATCGGCCGCCAGATAGCCCTCATGGATTCCCCGCCTCCCCGCCGCTGATGGAGGGTATGGAAACATGGAGCGTTTTTCCGAAACTTTTTTTCTGCAAAAAAAATGACAATAGAAAAGTTTTGGGAAATGCCTCCAAGCCTCCATACCTTCCATTTATCAGCCAAACATGCAGGTTTGCAGTTTTACCTCACTTCCATAACCCTCCACTACCCTCCACTTTTTCTTTAATAAAAGGTTAAGAAAGAATGAATAAATTATTAATCAACAGGTTTTCAACAGAAAAACAACGCTTTCTGTTGAAAGTGCCTCCACTTTGCTTCCACTTTTCTTTTGGCATCAGCTTGCTTGCCCTTTACATCACCCACAAAGGAGGCTTTTCTTTTGACTCAAGAAGAAAAAATAGAGAAATTGCGAAAATATGTCGTCAGGATGGGGGGCCTGACGAGGAAATGCAAGGAGGCCGATCTTTGGGACAGTATGGCAGAGGGCAAAGGCGGGAGCGTGCTGCGAGCCGGCGCGCGTTCCGGCGGCCCGGACACGATTAAGGAGACGGCAATCCAGATCCGCCGCGAGTGCGAAGCGCTGGCGGCGGAGGTCGCCGAGCTTCGCAGAGAGCTGGCGCAGGCGCTAGACCGTATGCAGGATGACCAAAAGCGCGAGCTTTTGGAGAAGAAATACATCGAGGGTAAGAGTAACGCGCAGCTGTCAGCAGAGTACGGTCGCTGCGAGCGGACGATCCGGCGGCAGATTACAGGTGCGATCCGGGAGCTTGATCGTCAAAGCGGATTCTTTTGCGAGTGAGGTGTCCGGAAATGTCCGCGAATGTCCGAGAATGTCCGCAAATGTCCTCTTGAAAACCGAACCATTATTGACGTATAATAACCCTAGAGAGATGTGCTCGCAAGGGCGCGTCTCTTTTTTTATGCCCTAGTTTCCAATTTGGCGTAGTTTCGAGTGCGGGGGAAGGATTCAAATAAGGCCGCGGGGGTTTTCCACAACCTTTTCACGGCGGGCCGCCGTGAAAGGGGTTTTCCACAGAAAACGAGGGATTGATCCTCGGAAAAGGTTATCCTGATGCGGGTTTAAGGTACTTCCGGGGCCGTACCCCGGGCGCGGGCGCTTGCGAGCCCATAGAACACCTGAATTAAAAAAGGAGAATCTTACTCGAAAGTTTGAGAGCCTTGCGAGCGGCCCTTTTAGCACCGAATTTTGTGCAAAAGGACGGAACCGCCGATATGGGCGGCGCGGGTCGATGCGGTTAAGTCGGTTCGGCAAAACGACGAGGAAATGCTCTTGTGTGATTTGGGGCTGGATAGCATGGACGCGGCAATGCGGTCGATCCGGCTAGGGGTGCGGGGAAGGAGTGATCTCAATGGAGTCCGAAGGAAATAAACTGGAGAAATCCGAGCGGGTGGATCTCTATTTTGAAAAGGGGTCGATCATTGCCAGCACTAGCATTGCCGCAGCCTACTTTGATGTCACGGCATCGACGCTCAGTAACTGGATGAAGGCGGGTTGCCCGCGTTACAAATACGGTTATTGGGATATTCGAGCGGTAACGGAATGGCGTGCGGTCCAGGAGGGGCGAAAGCTGGCTGACGCCGCAGAAAAAAGTCCAGATAAATTGCCACCGGCGCAGCAGAAGCTTTACTATGAGGCGCTACTCAAGCAACAGCAGCTGGAGAACGCGCAGCTGCGCAACCGGATTGCGAGCGGCGAATACCTGTCAAAAAAGCAGATTGTGGACGATCTGGCGAAGTATTTTGTGGTCCTCAAACACTCCGTTACCGGCTTAGCCCATGAGCTGGGACAAATGGTTGCCCCCTATCTCGACGTAGACGGCGCGCGGCGAATTGACCAAATACTCAGCGAGCGAGCGCGGGACGCCCTGGAACAGTTGTCAATCACCGGCGTCTATACCGCAAAGGAGGCGGATGAGTCGCAATGATAGGCACAAGCACGGAGTCCTGGCAGATCCCTGGCTGGATACTGGAGGCGCTGCGGGCATTGCGACCGCCCGGAAGCCTTACGGTCAGCGAGTGGGCTGACGCAAACCGAGTGCTGTCAAATGGGGAGTCCGCAAAGCCCGGCCGATGGCGGACTGATTTTACGCCATATCTTCGGGCGGTTATGGATGCGTTTAACGATCCGGAGGTTGAAGAAATTATCTTTGTCAAGCCGACGCAGGTCGGAGGGACTGAGGCGATGCTCAACATGATGGGCTATGCGATCTGTAACGATCCTGCTCCGATGCTGGTTGTGTATCCGCAGAAGGAGCTGGCCGAGACGGTCAGTGATCATCGTATTCAGCCGATGATCCGCTCCTGCCCGGAACTGCGGCGGCGATTCGACGAAAACAGCAAGCGCATGGATCTCAATTTTACCGGCGGCGTCTACATTGGGATCGTTGGGGCGAATTCCCCGAGCGACTTGGCGAGCCGGCCGGTTAAGAATGTGTTTCTGGATGAGGAGGATAAGTTCCCTGCACGCGCGGGCAAAGAGGCTTCTCCGGCAGCGCTGGCAATGGAACGGCAAAAGACCTATCCGGCCAGCAAAAAGACGATGCGCGCATCGACGCCGGTCTTTGAGGGCGGCCCGATCTGGCAGAGTTGGCTACGCGCCGATACGCAGATGGAGTGCTTTGTGGCTTGTCCGCATTGCGGGGCGCAATGGACCTTTAAATTCAGGCAGCTCAAGTGGCCGGAGGGGTCAAACGAAGAACAGGCCCGCAAGCAGGCGTTTTACGTTTGCGAGGAATGTGGGGGCGTGATCACCGAAACGCAGAAGGCGGATATGATCCAGCGCTGCGCGTGGAAAGCGACACGAACCAACGGTAGCAAGCGCCGGACCGCATTTAAACTAAACACCTTTTATTCGCCCTGGGTACGATTTGGCGATATCGCGGCGGAGTTTATCAAGGATAAGGATTTTCCGGAACTGCTGCAGAATTTTATCAATTCCTGGTTGGGCGAACCATTTAAGGAGATCGAGAGTCAGATGGACGCCGGACAGCTGCTCGAGAGCCGCCAGAGCGTCTATCCGCGCGGAGAGGTGCCGCCCGGCACGGTGATGCTGACGGGCGGCGTCGATGTCCAGAAAAAGAGCTTTTACTGGACGATCCGCGCATGGAAATCCAACATGACAAGTTATAACGTGGCGCACGGGCAGGCGTTTGCCTGGCCGGAAATTGAGGAAGTTATGAATGCCTGGTACCGGGACCGGAACGGCCGGCGCTATCAGGTGAACCTCTGTGCGATCGACTCAGGCGATCAGACTGACGACGTCTATGACTTTTGTGCAATCAACCGGGAGTGGGCTGTCCCAGTCAAGGGATCGTCGAGCCGGATGATCACGAAATACCGACCGTCAACGATCGATCGGGATGGTATCTCACGCGGAATGACGCTGATTATGGTGGATACCGATTACTACAAGGATATGATTTTCGCCCGGTTTTTCCGGGATGAGGATAACGGTGGCTGGTACCTGCATGATAAATGCGATCCGGAGTATGCCGAGATGGTGACGGCAGAGCAAAAGGTGATTGAGCGTGTGCGCGGACACCTGACGAGCCGCTGGAAACAAAAGGTGACGGGTGGGGATAACCATTATTGGGACTGTGAGGTTTACTGCGCCTGTGCCGCTGATGTCTATGGACTTCGCACGCTGCGCTCAAATCAGGTCCGACAGGAGCGACAGGAGGAAACTGTTAAAGCGGAGCCGCTGTCGCGGCAGATACAACCGATACCGGACGTCTCCTCCGCGCGGCCGCCAGGTACATTCCGAAAACGAAAGAGGTGGATGATATGATTGATCCCCTGCAGGAGCTCAGGGAGCGCCGGGACGGCGTCCTGCTTGCAATCAATAAAATCGAAAACGGAGCGCAGGAATATCGGATCGGCCAGCGGACGGTGCGCCGGCCAGATCTGGCGGCACTCTATGCGGAGTACCGCAATTTATCGGACGAGATTGATCGAAAGAGTCGGCCGCGGTCTACTGTGGCTATTTTGCGTCGAAGGAGGTGAGAAAGCTGGAGAAAAGAAAAATGAGCCTGATTGGTCGAATGATCTTGCCCTTTAACCCCAAAGGAGCATTACAGTACGAAAAGTACCGTCAACTGGCGCGCAGCATGTATACCGCCGCCGACCAAAGCCCACGCAGTGCGGGATGGACGACGATCAATGCGACGGGCGAGCAAACAAACCAGGCGTCGCGGGATATTGTCCGGGCGCGGTCGCGCGACCTGGAGCGAAACTCGGATGTGCTGGGCGGCGAACTGCTGGCATTGGAGCGCAATGTAATCGGCACCGGGATTGTCCTGCAGGCAAAAGTTCTCGGCGGAGACGGAAAGGAAAATGAGGATCTGAATGAACAGATCGAAACGCTCTGGAGGGAGTGGTGTCGGCCAGGCAATTGTGAGATCACGGGCAGGCTCAGTCTTTTTGAGGTAGAGACAATGATCGTTCGGCGTCGGTTTATCGACGGCGGGATCCTGATAGTCAAGGTTAAGGACGCTGATGAATTCCAGCTGCAGCTGATCGAGGTGGATGATCTGGATTCCACGGTGCAGGCATGCAACGATCACAATGTAATCGGCGGCATCGAGATTGATAAATTTCGGCGGCCGGTGGCTTACCACATTAAGGTTTATGACGCATGGGGGTTCCACGTCCGGACGGATCGGATTGATGCCGATCGGGTGATTTATCTGCCATTTCTCTCCAGGCCGAGTCAGGTGAGGGAGTTTGCAATGGCGGCGGCGTCCCTGCCGCGCATCGATGATGTCAATGAGCTTTTGGATTCGGCGGTGGATAAAGAGCGGGTTGTATCGCATTTATCGCTTGCGATCGAAAGCGACACCGGGACGATCGGCGGGCTGGTTGGCATGGGGCGCGGTGGAATTGATCTGGCGGGGCAGTCGGAAAGCGAAGGATCTACCGGCGAGCTGCTGGAGCAGGGAACGATCGTGCGTCTCAAACCGGGCGATAAAGTCTCGGTGATCGGGCAGCCAGGCACCAGCTCAACGGTTGATCCGCTGGTTAAAACGACACAGCGCCTTGCCGGCAGCAGCGCGGGCTTGAGTTATGAGGTTGTCTCGCGGGATATGTCTCAGGTCAATTACTCGTCGGCGCGGCAAGGGCTATTGGAAGATCAGCGGACATATCGGATCTGGCAAAAATATCTGATCGAGCATTTTTGCGACGTCATCTATTCGGAGTGGCTTGACTGGATGATCCTGACGCGCCGGCTTAATATCTCGGATTACTACAGTCGCCGTGCAGCCTATCAGCGACATATCTGGATCGCTGGAGGATGGGACTGGATCGATCCGCTCAAAGAGGTATCCGCCAACGCAAAGGCGCTCGAGACGAACCAGACCACGCTACAGGAGATCTGCGCCAGCAAAGGCAAGGATTACCGGGATATCCTGCGGCAGCGAAAAATTGAGCTGGATCTTATCCACGAGTTGATCGAAAATGAATCAGATATTTTGGACGAAAAGGATACAGGGCAGCAAGATCCAGAATCGCAGGTGGAGGAGTCCGCCGCCGCGACGATTGCTGATCAGGGGGACTCCATTCAGACCGTTTCGCTAAATGGCGCACAGATCGATAGTCTGATTGCTATTGTCCAAATGGTGGTTACGGGTAAGTTTCCATTTGATTCAGCGGTTGCAATCCTGACCGCCGCTTTCCCGTTTGATGACGAAACGGCAAAGAAAATCCTGAATAATGGCTTACAAATTAAAATTGAGGAGGATGAAGATGGCGAAAAATAGGATGCCTGAAACGGGGGTGGCAATGTTTCGATCGGGCGTTTTGGAGCGTCAAGATGTTGAGGGGCAAGAAAATCAATACGAAATATCCTTTTCGAGCGAGGAGCCGTATGCCCGTTGGGGTGATGCGGAGGTTTTACTCCATGAGGCGGGCGCGGTGGATCTCAGTCGATTTGAGGATGTCGGGACGCTGCTCTTTTCGCACGGGCACGATCCAAACTATGGCCGCGTGCCTATTGGCAAGGTTGTCCGGGCTTGGCTGGATGAAAGTGACCGAAAGTGCAAAGCAATCATCCAACTGGACGAGGAGGATGAAGCCTGCAAGCGTCTGCAATCGAAACTAAAACAGGGGATGCTGAGAGGTGTTTCGGTTGGATATTCGGTTGGGGCATGGACCCGCTTAGAGCCGGGACAAAAAAGCGCGGACGGTCGCTTTGTGGGGCCGATGTACATCGCGGCGCAGTGGACGCCGCATGAAATCAGTTTAGAGCCGGTGCCGGCCGATCCTACGGTCGGGCTCGGTAAAAATTTTGATAATGAGGAGGATAATCACATGAGCTTAAAAACTGGTAATCCGGCCACAGCGCCGGAAGGAACTGTAACACCTGCGGCCGTGCCGGCCGCCAATCCTACGCCGGAAGGGGTCGCTGGAGCCCGCTCGCAAGATCCGGAATTGCCTGCGGCTGGATCGGCTGACTCTGCAGCTCTTGAGCGCGCCCGTGTCCTGGAGATTAGCAATATGTGCCGCAGTTTTGACATTGACGCCGAGAGTTTTATTCGGGACGGCGTTTCTGTGGCCGACGCCCGTACTGCAGTGCTGGAAAAGCTGCAGCGGCGTGGTGCAAGCAATCCGGTGGATACCGGTGGACGCGGAGAGGTAACGATCGTCAAAGAGGAGATCGACAAGGTCCGTTCTGCGGCGACCGATGGCCTGCTCATGCGCTGCGGGGTATCGGTTGCAAAGCCTGCTGATGGTGCGCGAGAATTCCGCGGGATGAGCCTGCATGATATCGCGGTCGAATGCCTGGTGCGTTCGGGCGTTTCCAACGCGCACAGGATGAGCAAGGATGAGCTGCTGAAACGCTCGATGACGCCGGACAGCGCGTTTTCCGCAATTGCATCCGAGGTGGCAAATCGCACGGTTCTTGCGGCACACGAAACCGCGCCGACCACCTTCCAGCATTGGACCAGCAAAGCGACGTCGTCCGATTTCCGGCCGACCGACATCTATGAGATTAGCGCATCGGGCGAGCTGGATGAGATCCCGCAGAACGGCGAATTTAAGGAGGGCAAATTGAGCGACGCACCTGTCGCAACCCGCCGTCTGCTGACCTTCGGCAAAATTGTGTCCTTTACCCGGCAGATGTTTATCAACGATGACATCAGCCTCATCACCCGCACGCTGACCGCATATACATTGGCTTTCCAGCGCGGCATCAACAAGGCAGTATACCAGATTTTGAAAAACAACCCCACCATGCGCGACGGTTATACGCTGTTCAGCGCGAACCACAAAAACCTCGGTACTGGAGCGGTACCTGGGACGGCATCGTTCAGCGAAGCTCGTAAGCTGATGCGCCAGCAGAAGGATCTTGGAGGCGGTGTGACGCTAAATATCTCCCCGTCCTTCGTTCTGGCCAGCTCGGCGGACGAGACTCCGGTTGAGGCGCTGCTTGCCTCCCTGGCTGATCCGAGCTCCAACAATTCCGGGGTTGCGAACGTGTTCCGTAACAAAATGCAGCTGATCGTCGACGCTGAGCTGGATGTTGACAGCGGCGCGCAGCCGTACTACTTCGCGGCTGATCCCCGGCTTGCCGATACAATCGAGGTCAGCTATCTCAATGGTGTCGAGCAGCCGATGGTCGAAATGCAGGCGGACTTTGACACGCTTGGTTTCCGCTACCGGGTGTATGGCGATCGCGGTGTGACGCTGACCGGCTACAGGGGTCTGGTTAAAAATCCGGGTAAATCAACTGAATGAGGGGAGGAAATACAGATGGCAACTTATATCCAAAAGGGCGATGCGATCAATTATAAAAATGAGGGGTCCAACACGATCAAGTATGGTGATGTGGTCGTTTTGACCGACCGCATCGGGATTGCGGCCTGTGATATCCCGGTAGGGGAAAATGGCGCAATCAGCCTGACAGGTGTCTATGAGGAGGCAGCGGAAAATACGGCAGCATTTACCGCGGGGCAGCAGCTTTATTGGGATGCGACAGACAAAAAGCTGACCGCCACAAAGGCGGAAAGTGGCGCGATCCTGGCGGGCATTGCGATCGAAGCGAAAGCAACGGCCGGCACGAAAGTGCTGTTTCGGCTGTGAGGTGAGACGGATGGTTAAATTGACAAATCCGCTCGCTTACAACGGCCGAATCTATCCGATTGATACCGAGATCGCGCTCCCGGAAGATTTTGAGGACGCGATCCTCCGGGCGGGGAATGCGGTCCGGGTTGTCCGGGATGAGCCCGCCGTCAATCCGGAGGGCAAGGACCCTTTGAAAGATAAGGATCAGCGAGAGGATGAAAATCAGCTGGAAAATCCGGAGGGCCAGCAGAACTTTGAGCTTATGCTTGGACGTTGATGAGGTGGTGCTGTCATGAGCCTGCGAGAACAGTTTGACGAGGATCTTGACATCTTTTTCGACCTGGACGAAATGGCAACGGAGCATGACTTGCAGGGACGCAAGCTGCAGCTGGTGGTGGATAGCGACCAGCTGCAGAAAAACGCCCTGCAGGATCCTGGTGGCATCTTTGATGGAGATTTCCTCTTGTTTGCAAAAACAAGAGATCTCTCCGGTTTACGGATTGCGGCAGGGTCGCTCATTGAGTTGGATGCCCGTCCATATCAGATTTTGAGCGTCATCGATGAGGATGGTGTGACGCAGATCACGCTTTCCGCTGCGCGGGGAGGGAAATGAATTGCAGAAAGACATCATTTATGCAAATACCGGGCAGCTTGAAAAGATCGCAGATCTCCTCAAGGGATTTCCGAATACGGCCGTAAAAGTGATGAATCGTGTGTTGGTTCGTGCCGAAGGCAGTGTGCGGACCGAGACGGCCCGAATGATTCCAAAGGTTTTTGGGACAAATCAGACGGAAATCCGAAATGCTCTCAAAGGCCGGAAAGTACGGACGATCATCGGGAAAGCCGGGGTGGGGAGCATCTCAGTCGAGGTGCGCGGCCACCCCCTTACGGTGATCCGATTTCGCCACACGCCCAGCACGACAGCGGAGCCCAAAAGTCCGAAGGACGCCGGAAAGAAAAAAAGAAGGCGACGCAAGATCCAACCGAAGGTTATGATCTATCGCGGCAAAGGAATGATCCCCCTGGGGCCGGTGCCCGGATCCGATGGAAAATTGAAGCCGGTCTTTGTGGCGAGCACCAACGCAAAATCATCAGAATCTATCCAGCGCATCTTTTTTTACCATACCGGCAAAAAAATCAATGGAAAGGATAGCGAGCGTGAGGAGATGAAAGCTGCCCGAACGCTGTCAATCCCGCAGATGGCTACAAATCCGGAGGTTGCAGAACCTTTGACCGAAAAGCTTAATTCGATCATCGAGAAGCGGTTGACGCACGAGCTCGACTACGCTTTTAACGGACTCGGAACCAATTTGAAGGGCAGTGAGTGAAATGAGATCGATCGTAACAGCACTCCAGGATGTGCAAAAATGGCTGACTGATGTCGCCGCAGGGATGGAGTTGCAGCTTCCATCGGAGGATGATCGGATCAGGAGCTATACGCTTACAAATCCATGCGTGCATATAGGGATGATTCCGCCGGGCAGCATTTTGCCGGATTCGACAGTGATCCGGGTTCCCGCGCTCCTTGTGGGTGTTTCGCAGGGGTCGTTTGACGATGACGAGTCTGAGCTGCAGATGACCATCACTGCGATCATTTACGATCCCGGACATCAAACGGACGATGGAGGCAAGCTGCAGACAGAAATGAATTTTGACGGATATATCACTTTGTTGACCGTCCTGGATCATATTTCAATGGCGCTGATGAGAAATCAGGTTATTGATAATTTTTGGCAGATATCGTCACCGGTATCCGTGCAGACTTACGAGACGCAGCCCTGGCCGTATTGGTATGGTCAGATAAGATTTAACATGACGGGAGCGGCGTATCCGCAAACCAGATATAAAAAGGAGTGATTATCCATGAGAGAGTACAGACATGGCGCATATGCCGATCCAGAGAGTACGCGGGATTATGTGTCGCCGCCCGGCGTCGGTACGATCCCGGTCTATATTGGCCGCGCGCCGGTGCATCAGTTGGCGGATTACGCGGGAAAAACCAATGCGCCGCTGCTGCTGAACAGCTTTAATGATGCGGTCAAGCAGATCGGTTACACGGACAATTGGACGGATTTTGAGCTTTGCGAGGCAGTCTACGCGCATTTTAAAAACAACGTGCAGAGCGTCGGCCCAATTGTCGTGATCAATGCGCTTGACCCGGAAACCGGCAAAAGCGCGTCGCAGAAAAGCGCGACCATAAATTTCAGCAAGCGCAAAGCCTCCATTATTACGAGCAAAGCGATCCTCTCCACGCTGGAGATCTCCGGAAAAGTGGCCGGGACGGATTACGCTGCGGAGTATGCTTCGGATGGTCTGAGCATCCTGATCCGCGACCTCAAAGGAGGGCTCGAATCCGCTGAGGTTACCTATTACGAGGTAGATCCGACTGCGGTAGACGCTGCGGATATTGTTGGTGCTTTGGCGGCGGGACTGCGGCGCGTTTACTATGATCTGCAGGAGGTGCCGACAATCCTCTGCTCTCCGGGATGGAGCGCAGAGAAAACCGTTTATGAGGCGCTGGTTGCCGCCGCTGAGAAGATTAATGGACACTGGTACGCCTACGTCAATGCGGATCTCGACTGCAAGACGGCAAAGACAATTGATGCGGCGATAACGGCAAAGGAAGCATACGACGTGGAGGCGAGCTCAGCGTCCCTCCTGTGGCCGATGGCAAAGAAAAACAACCGCGCTTACCACTTGAGTACGCTCAATACGGTCACGATGCAGTGGGTAGATCTGGCAAACGACAATATGCCCTTTGAAACGCCGTCCAATAAAAGGGTGGATATCGACTCCCTTTGTCTGGCGGATGGGTCCGCGATACAGTACGATCAGACCGAGGCGAATCGGCTCAACGCTGCCGGGATCGATACGGCAATCTACTGGGAGGGTACCTGGCGCATGTGGGGACCTCATACAGCGGCCTTTGTCCATGATCAGGAGATGGATCGGCGGGATGTGTTCGACTGCAATGTGCGTATGGTGCATTACGTAATGAACCTTTTCCAGCGCCGCTACGGGAATGAGGTAGACAAGCCCATGCGCCGGGCGCGCAAGGATACCATCCTCAACGATTTTCAGGCGACGCTCGACAGTATGATCGAGTATGGCGCGCTGCTCTCAGGTGAGATCTCCTTTGAGGAGGCGGAAAACTCCCTGGACGATATGGTGCTCGGGAATTTTGTATTTAGCACGGTTGTCAGCAATCCGGTGCCGGGCAAAAATATCACGACAAAAGTCCGTTGGACGGCTGACGGCCTGACTACCATGTTCGGAGGTGGCGAAGAATGAGTCAGAAAGTGATTATAGGTGCGGTCGGCTCGATGGTCGTTGAGGCAAACGGCCATGAGAGCACGAACGTTACCAGCGTAACCTTTTCGGATGTCGAGCGGCCAACGTCCGAAATTAAGGGCGCTGGAATCATGGGAGCATTCGCGCTCCCGATTTCCGGACAGGTGAGTCCGATGACCGCGTCGATCTCGCTGCGTGCGGCCGGAAGCGACAAAAAATATTTTGTCGGGGACAACGTTGATCTTGAGGTCCGCTTTGTCAATGATTGCCGATCGACCGATGGCACGCTCTTTGTGGCCGGTACAAAAATCTTTATGCGCGGGCATACGACAAAGATCAGCAACGGTAAGGGCGAGCCGGGCAGTACAAGGGATGAGACGATCGAATACTCGGTTGTCCGTTTTCGGGAGATCGTTGACGGCGAGGAAACTATGTTGGTGGATCAGATTGCAAATGTGTTCCGCGTTGGCGGAAAGGATCTGATGGCTGCCGTCCGCCGCACATTGAGATGAAAGGAGCAAAACCATGAACGAAGATAATTTGACGACATTGCCGGTGACTGGCGAATTTGGTGACGATCCTGATGGGCTGGAGCTTTCGGGCGAGGAGATTTCGGACGAAAATGTACTCAAGCTGCAGATCCCGCTCAAGGCGAACGGTCAGGAATACGATAAGCTCTGCTATGACTTTGAATCGCTCACGGCAAAAGATCTGCATGAGGTCTCGAAGTATCTAAAGCAGGTTGGCAGCACGGTCATGATCCCGGCGTTTGATTACGACTATCAGCTTTGCCTTTTCCACAAGGCGG
>Ga0079305_1000598_pt1 | contig 71783 bp, 57 predicted proteins | sample LMS_cellobiose_e_FD_79183 | JGI IMG/M metagenome (GOLD analysis project Ga0079305, IMG submission 79183) | Rumen-fistulated moose microbial communities from Alaska, USA - LMS_cellobiose_enrichment | ecosystem: Host-associated > Mammals > Digestive system > Stomach > Rumen fluid ...
CCGTTTTTGCACAGGCTCCGCAGCAGGCGCCCCAGGGCGGCCGTGGCAACCGCGCCCGGCAGCAAGCCGGCGCAGCCCAGCAGCCCACCTTCCAGGTGGCTCCGGAGCGCCAGAAACAGTTTGAAGAAATGCAGCTCAAGCGCATTGCCTTCTTCACCAAGGAAATCGGACTCACGCCCGAAGAAGCCCAGTCGTTCTGGCCGGTCTATAACGAAATCACCCTCAAGCGCTGGAGAATCAACCACGAACTGCGCAGACTGCTGCGTCCCGTCCGTGAAAACAGCAACCGCACCATCGATTACGAAAAGATCAACAAGCGGATACTCCAGCTGCGGGAGGAAAATGCCGACCTCGACCGCCAGTGCTATGAAAAAATGAGTGCCATCCTCGGACAGGAAAAGCTCTTCAAGTATTATCTGGCCGAAGACGTATTCACCCGCGACATTCTCAACAATTTCGAACGTCCGGCCAACCCGCAACCGGCCAATTCGCAACCGGTCAAGCCGGCCCCGCAGAACCAGTAAGCGAGGCCGTTTACCGAACAATAATTAAAAGATGCGACAAAACCTGCCGCATCTTTTTTATCTCTGCAAGAAGCCTTATCTTTGTGCTTCTACGCGTAGTGCCTATCATCTATGAGACAGACCAATTACCAACTTTTCGATTTCCTGGATTTCGATCCGGCCCTCAACCAGGGCGAACGTCTGTGGCGCGCCTGCCGGCCCACCGACATCCGGGAAAAAGAGGGCTGTGTCTATATCACCGTCCCCTTCCAGCAACAGCACAATTCCAACGAGATTACCGAAGATACCGGTGTGCCCCGGCAAGACCGTCAGATACGGCTCAAAGCCTACGGCGACAAGATCATCCGCCTGACGGCCTGCCTCGATCCCGAAACCGGCACTCATGAAACATCCGAAATGCTGCAGCTCAAGGACTTGGACATTCAGCCGCTGCATGTCGAAAAGGAAAGTCAGAAGTGGCTGGTCAAAGACCAGGCCGGACGGCTGCGCGCCCTGGTCAATTTCGAGGAACCTGCTACGCAGTGGTGGAGCGACCTGCAACCCGCTCCGGCCGAGACAATGGACCTGCGTCTCTGGCCCGACGGCCAAAAGGAAGTCAGACTGTCGGCCTACGATATGTTCTCCCCGGCTCGCCACGATGCCTTTGCCATGGCCTATGTCACCCGCGACGGCCAGCCGCAGCGCGCCACCTGCGCCTTCCATGCCCAACCCGGCGAATGTTTCTACGGCACGGGCGAACGCTTTGCCAAGATGGACCTGTCGGGCCGCACCCTGCAACTTTACAACCAGGATGGCCAGGGCGTCAACAACCGCCGCACCTACAAGAATATTCCCTTCTATCTGTCGAGCGAAGGCTACGGGCTCTTCCTGCACACCACCTATTTTGCCAAGTTCTCCCTGGCCGACCACTCCACCCGCTCGGCCCAGCTGCTGGTCGATGAACCTGTCATCGACTGCTTTGTCATCGGCGGCGACACACCCGAGCGCATCCTCTACGGCTATCGCCAACTGACCGGATTCCCGGCCATGCCCTCGCTCTGGAGTTTCGGCACCTGGATGAGCCGCATGACTTATTTCTCGGCCGACGAAGTCAACGAGATCTGCGACCGTATGCGCGCCGAAGGCTATCCCTGCGATGTGATTCACCTCGACACGGGCTGGTTCAAGACCGACTGGCTCTGCGAATGGAAGTTCAACGAGCAGCGCTTCCCCGATCCCAAAGGCTTCATCCAGCGGCTCAAGCAGCAAGGCTACCGCGTCAGCCTCTGGCAACTGCCTTACATTTCCTACGATGCCGCCCAGTACAAAGAGGCCAGCGAGAACCATTACATCAGCCAGAGTCCCAACAAGATCCAGGGAGCTTCCAACTTCAGCGTCCAGGACTATGCCGGCACCATCGACTTCACCTACGACAAGGCCACCGAGTGGTACAAGGGCCTGCTCAAGTCGTTGCTCGACATGGGGGTGGCCTGCATCAAGACCGATTTCGGTGAAGACATCCACATGGATGCCAAATACCACCGCGGCACACCCCGCGAAATACGCAACATCTATTCCCTGCTCTACCAAAAAGCCGCCTACGAAATCACCAAGGAGGTGACGGGCCAGGGCATCGTCTGGGCCCGTTCGGCCTGGGCCGGCTGCCAGCGCTATCCCCTGCACTGGGGCGGCGACTCAGCCAGCAGCTGGGACGGCATGGCCGGTTCGCTCAAAGGCGGCCTGCACTTCGGCCTGTCGGGCTTCGGTTTCTGGAGCCACGATGTGCCCGGTTTTCACAGTGTGCCCAATTTCATGAACACCCGCCTGTCGGACGATGTATATGTGCGCTGGACCCAATTTGGCGTGTTCTCGTCCCACCTGCGCTACCACGGTTCCTTCAAGCGCGAGCCCTGGCACTATCCCGCCATCGCGCCCATCGTCAAGAAATGGTTGCAACTGCGCTACCGGCTCATTCCCTATATCGTCAAGCAAGCCGAAAAGACCACGCAGACCGGCTACCCGATGCTGCGTGCCATGTATCTGATGTATCCCGACGATCTGGTCTGCCGCCATCTGGACAGCCAGTATTTCTTCGGCGACGACTTCCTGGTGGCTCCAGTCATGAACAGCGAAAACAAGGCCACGGTCTATCTGCCCGAAGGCCGCTGGGTCAACTTCTTCACCAAGGAAGTGTTCGAAGGCCCTCTCTGGCTGAAAGACATCACCGTCCCGCTCGAAGAAATGCCCGTCTATGTCCGTCAAGGGGCCTCCATCCCCATGTATCCCGAAGACGTGGCCTGCACCGACCAGATGGACCTGGGCAAAAGTGTCATGATTAAATTCTAACTTACACAATATGAACAGTATCACCTTGTCAACTGCCGACATCACCGTCTTTGTGGCCTACATAGTCATCCTGGTAGGCATCGCCGTCTGGGCCAGTCTGGGCACCAAGAAGGGCGGCAACCTGTTCCTCGCCCAGAAATCGCTGGGCTGGTTTGCCATCGGTCTCACCATGTGGGGCACCAACGTCGGCCCGTCGATGCTGGTAGCCAATGCCAGCAGCGGTTTTGAAGGCGGTATCGCCGCCGGCAACTTCTCCTGGTATGCCTTTCCCTTCATCTTTTTGCTGGCCTTTGTCTTTGCACCGCGCTATCTGGGAGCAAATGTGAGCACCCTGCCCGAATACATGGGCCAGCGCTTCGGTCAGAAGACACGCAACTACATCGCCTGGTACACCATCGCCACCATCCTGATATCCTGGCTGGGACTGACGCTGTTCTGCGGCGGTGTGTTCATGGAGCAGATCCTCAACCTGCCGCTGTGGTTGTGCATCGTCATCCTGGTCCTCGTCTCGGCCGCTTTCACCATGGCCGGCGGCCTGAAGGCCATTGCCTGGACCAATGTGTTCCAGATGCTGCTCCTCATAGGGGTTTCCATCCTGCTGGTCATCATGGGCCTGCACAAGGTGGGCGGCATCGGCACGCTCATCGACAAGACGCCCGGCGAATACTGGAACCTGTTCAAGCCTCTGTCCGACAAAGATTTCCCCTGGCTGGCCATCATCCTGGGCTATCCCATCATGGGTGTCTGGTTCTGGTGCACCGACCAGTCGATGGTACAGTCTGTCCTGGGAGCCAAAGACCTGCGTGAAGGCCAGAAAGGCGCCAACTTCTGCGCCTGGCTCAAACTGCTCGACATCCCCCTGTTCATCATTCCTGGCGTCCTGTGCTTCGTGCTGCTGCCCGGGCTGGAGAAATCGACCGATTCCTATCTGCAACTGGTCAGCCACGTCTTCCCCTCTGGACTGATGGGTCTGGTCATCGTCGTCATGGTCGCCGCCCTGATCAGCACCATCGGCTCGGCGCTCAACTCGCTCAGTACGGTCTTCACCATGGATATCTACCTGAAGCGGTTCCGCCCGGATGCCACCGAAAAGGACATCCGCAGCATCGGCCGCTGGGTGGTGCTCGTGGGAGCTGTCCTGTCGGTGCTGCTGGCCATCGCCATCACCTTCATCCAGGGACTCAGTTTCTTCAACATCTTCCAGTCGGTACTGGGCTTCATCGCCCCGCCCATGTCGGCTGCCTTCCTGTTTGCCGCCCTGTGGAAGAAGACTTCGGCCAAGGCCGTCAATCTGGTGCTCACCGCCGGTACGGTATTCAGCATCGGGCTGGGTATCCTCTACTATTGCGGACTGATTTTCACCGACCTGCACTACCTGTACCTCTCAGCCGGCATCTTTGTCGTACTGTGCCTGTTCATCTGGGGCTGGTCTCTGAAGGAAAGCGCCGAAAAACAGGCCGAGGCTTCTCTGGTCAAGCCCGCCTTCCAGGTGACCGGCGGTCTGAAAATTGCCTGGACCCTGCTCATCGTCTGCATGGTCGCCCTCTATCTCGTATTCAATGGTAATTAATTGAGAAACAACATATAAATAGCCATGAAATATCGTCCTGTCTTGTCCTTGCTGCTGACAGCGGCAATGGTGATGCCCCTGGCTGCCCAACGCAGCAGCCGCTCGCTGGAAGGCCCGTGGCGGACCTGGATGCTCAACAGCCGCCAGCCGGTCACCGGCCCGGATACCATGTATGTCAAACTGCCGCACAACTGGGACGATTACTATGGCTATCGCCAGATGACCCATGGCAACCTGCACGGTACGGCCGTCTATGAAACATGGTTCCGGCTCGATGGCGAAGAAAGCCCGACAGCTCGCCAACAGCGCTATTTCCTTCGTTTCGAAGGGGTGGGCAGCTATGCCCATGTACGGCTCAACGGTCGCGACCTGGGGCGGCACCCGGGGGGCAGGGTCAGTTTCACACTCGACATCACAGAGGCGGTTCTGCCAGGCGACAATTACCTGGAGGTTACGGCCGAACACCCCGACCTGATCAGCGACCTGCCCTGCGTTTGCGGCGGCTGCTCTTCGGAATGGGGCTTCAGCGAAGGCTCCCAACCGCTGGGCATCTACCGCCCCGTTGTGCTGGAAATCACCGACGATGTCCGCATCGAGCCTTTCGGACAGCATATCTGGCACGATGACCAGGCCAAGACCCTCTTTTTCGAAGTGGAAATCAAGAACTACGGTTCCACCGACCGCGTCTGCTGGCTGGAAAACACCGTGTTGCGCCCCGATGGCCGCCAGAGCCTGCGCCAGAGTCATCAAATCAGTCTCAAGGCCGGTGAAAGCATCACGGTCAAATCTTCGGCCCCGATAGTGAGCCCCGAATACTGGAGCCTGGAAGAGCCGGTGCTCTACCAACTGGTCAGCCGGCTGAAAAACGACCGCGAAAAGAATCAGTCGTTCGACATCACCTCGGCCCAGTTTGGCATCCGCACCATTTCCTGGCCTGTCAAACGCCGCCAAGTCGATCCCGATGACCGGGACGGCCGCTTCTTCCTGAATGGTGAGCCTGTCTTCATCAACGGCATCTGCGAATACGAACACCTGCTGGGCCAGGGCCATGCCTTTGGCGAGGCCCAGATCACGGCCCGTGTCGAACTCATGCGCCAAGCCGGCTTCAACGCCTTCCGCGACGCCCACCAGCCACACAACCTGCTCTACCAGCAGTATTGGGACCAATACGGCATTCTGTTCTGGCCGCAATTGTCGGCCCATATCTGGTACGATACCCCCCAGTTCCGCGAGAATTTCAAGGCCCAGCTCCGACAGTGGGTCAAGGAGCGCCGCAACAGCCCTTCGGTGGTGCTTTGGGGCTTGCAGAACGAAAGCACCCTGCCCGAGGATTTCGCCCGTGAATGCTGCGACATCATCCGTGAAATGGATCCCACGGCCGTCCACATGCGGGCCATCACCACCTGCAACGGCGGTGTGGGCACCGACTGGAACGTGGTGCAGAACTGGAGCGGCACCTACAGCGGCCACCCCGAAAACTACGATCAGGAATTGAGCCAACCCTCCCAGCTGCTCAACGGCGAATATGGTGCCTGGCGCATTTTCACCCTGCACGAGGAACCCGATGATTTCAAACAGTCGGGCAGCTATACCGAAGAGCGCTTCGGCCGCCTGATGGAAATGAAAATCGGCCTGGCCGAAGCCGCCCGCGACAAGGTCTGCGGCCAGTTCCTTTGGCTATGGAACAGCCACGACAACCCCGGTCGCCAGCAGCCCGACGAGGCCTGGCGGCTCATCGACCGCGTCGGTCCTGTCAACTACAAAGGCCTGGTCACCCCCTGGGACGAGCCCACGGATGCTTTCTATCTCTATCGTGCCAACTATGTCGATCCCGAAGACGATCCCATGGTCTATCTTCTGTCACATACCTGGCCCGAACGCTTTGCCGACCGCATTCAAAACGGCAATGGACATTCCTTTGTAACAGCCACCATCGAAGCCTACACCAACTGCGACTCGGTACGCCTCTACAACGGCCAGACGTGGATAGGATCGGCCGTCAACACGCGCGAAAAAGGCCGTCATCTGGTCTTTCCCAGTCGCGTGATCCGCTACAATCAGCTGCGCGCTGAAGCCTATTACGAAGGACAGGTGGCCGCCCGCGACGTCATCACGCTGCAAGGCCTACCCAACGATCCCAAAAGCAAGCATCCGCGTCATTTGGAGAACGATCCACTGCAGGGTGCCAAAAACTACGAGTACGTCTATCGCATCAATTGCGGCGGTGACGACTATACCGACCACCTGGGACAGTCGTGGAGCCAGGACAACCTGCTCTACTCCCATTCCTGGGCACAGGATTTCGACAGCCTGAATCCCTATCAGGCCTCACAGCGTCTCACGGCCGACCCCATCGAAGGCACACTCGACCAGCCCTTGCTCGGTCATTTCCGCTTCGGCCGTCATCGCCTCAACTACCGTTTCCCGCTACCCGACGGTGACTACCGCGTCGAACTCTATTTCATCGAACCCTGGTACGGCACAGGTGGTGCTGCCGATGCCAGCGGGTTGCGCATCTTCGATGTAGCCTTCAACGGACAGATTGTCATCGACAATCTCGACATCTGGGCCGAAGCCGGTCACGACAAAGTCTTGAAGAAAGTCATTGAAACCCGCATCGAAGGCGGCGGGCTGCACCTGGACTTTCCCGAGGTTCAGGCGGGGCAAGCCGTCATCTCGGCCATTGCCATCGCCACCCAGGACAAACAGGCCATCAAGATCATCAAGAAGAGCAAATGGCTGAAAACCGACAAGAAACGGCACACCATGCAGATCACTCCTGCCTGGATCAGCGGCCAGCAACTGCCTGCCGACACAGCCGGCTTCCGCCGTTATCTCACCGAGTGGTCGTGGCAGCGAGCCGACCAGGAGCGTATCGAACGCTTCCCCACCGACCAGTTGCCTCAGGATGTCAATCCACGGACCAAGCTCAATTACCCGGCTTGTGACGCCGTCCTGGCAGGCAGCGCAGAAAAGGGAATGCAGCGCGGCAAGGATTGCGTCGTTTTTACCGAAAACCAGCCCGACAACAGCATCTGCTGGGAAATCAACGTCGGCCTGGCCCAGGTCTATGCCCTGCGCTTCAACTACCGCAACTTGTCCGACCACGATCTGTTGCTACACATGGAAATCCACGCCACCTCCGACAACCGCCTCATCAAGTCGGGTCAACTCACCTTCCCGATAAACGACAGGGGCTGGAAAGCATTGAGCACCACCACGGGCTCCTACATCAATGCAGGCAGCTACCAGGTAGTGCTCAAAGCAGAAGATATGAGCGGCTTCAGCGTCGAAAGCCTCGACGTGCAATAATCAACGCTGGCGGAACTTGCCTATGTAATCACGTCCCTCGAAACGGATCCGATAGACATAGACGCCCGGAGCCAAACGCAATACGGGAGTGTTGTGTCGGCCGGCCAGTTTGGACTGTTCGGCCAAAGCGGCCACCTGACGGCCTTCCACCGTATAGACACTGACGGCCACCCTGCCCTCATGAGGCAGTTCGTAGCAAATGCTGCCAGCCACATACCAACTCTCCACCGCAGGCTGCAACGGACTCGACAGCCAGGTGGCGGAATCGGATGGCTGCTGCGAAGTAGTATCGGCCGGAACAGGCGGCACAACAATCTCGTAAGAAGCCTCAGCCAAGGCCGACCAGGTGGTACCATTGCGTACACGGGCCTTGAAACTGACCTTGTCATCGACCTCGATGCTGTCGCTGTAGGCAGTGGCCGTGGCAGCCACCTGTGCCGTATAGGGGGTTCTGGGATCCGAACCGTCGGTGGTATAGTAAATCGTGCCGTTCTCCGATGACATACCCACTTTGAAGACCTCTTGATAGACGCCCGGACGACGCGAGAAGACCGGCGGCTCCGCATTGCTGGGATACAAGCCGTAGCTCTTCAGCTGGGAAAGCACAATCCCGGTGCGTTCCGGGAAAAAGTCCTGCATCAGTTCCTGATAAAGCGGCAACCAGAAATCGTTGCGTGTGTATAGATACTTCGTTTCTCCCAGGTCTTTGCGATAGTCTCCCCAACGGGCCGATTCGCTGATGATGGCCAGATTGATTTCTTCGGCCAGGCGCTGATAGATGGCAGCAGCTCCCTCCTCCGACAGCGGCCCTCCGTTAAAGAACTGTTTGTAGATGTGATCGGCCGCCAGAATCTTGAATTCAGGATTCTTCTTCAAAGCGTTCATCATTTGGGAAGGATTGCCGCTTTTCGACGTGACATTGATTTCGATATTGTCGGTAAATGCCTTGGCCGTCTCCGCATCCCACACAAAATGTTTGAAACCCTTACCGGGGTTGACCCGGCTGCGAGCCACACGCCAGTTGTTGGTATCCCAGTCATCGTTGCCGATATAATAATTGATGAGCATGTAGTCGATGAAATTGTCCAGATCGAGCCAGGCACTGTCGGTAAGCATCTGGTAGTTTTTATCCTTGCGATCGGAGGTGACTGCCTTGGCAGCTGCAAACATTTTCTTATAGACTGCATCCGTACCGTCAATGATTTCACTGTGATCTCCCACAACATCGTAATCCTCGTCTTCACCGCCCATATAGGCCTGGGCAAAGTCGTTGTTGATCTTTTCGCAAATGTCGAACATACCCCAGTAGAGCCCGTTCAGATAGAGATGCACAAAACGGGAATGTGTGGCCGGATGACCCATGGCCAAATGTACGTCCTTGGCAAAGGAATCGTAGATATACTGGGCCTGGGTACGCTGTATTTCATATTGTTCCCAGTTCTTGATCCAGGTATAGTTGTAACCTGCACGCAAGATCAGGTGGTCGAAACGGGTGGTGGCATCCTTTTCCTCGAAGATGGGGAAATTCAATTTCGAAGCACCGTATTTCGAACGGAAAGAAATACGGAAGGAATGCTTGCCCGAATTGCCCGGCTTACGGCTGTTACCACCGTGCAGACGCAGGCCACAGTTGATCTGGAAAGACTCACCCGACTTGGGATCGTACCACTCGACCGAGGCAGGGCGTTCCCATTCATCGCCGCTCTTGGTCGAATTGATATAGATACCACCCGTAGCAGCATCGGTGGAATGGAAGAAGATATGATCGGGATTGGTCACAATGCACACCGTAGGCAGCGACAGCATGGCCGAGTCCATCAGGTCTTTGTATTCAGCCGACTCGCATATTTCCGGATCCATGGCATAGTCGGCCGGATTGGCCGTGCTGTTGTAGCTCCAGTATTCGGGATAGCCCGCCGGATTGGCCGGCTGCTGATAGACATCCTTCAGGAAGATGTAGGTTTGCGTTACCACCGCCGAGGTGAGCGTATCGACGGTCGGACTGATTGTCACGGCGCTCAAAGGTGTGGTGGTCGTAATGCGGATGGGGCCGTCGTAACGCTGGGCATTGGCCACTGTGGGACGGTCGCCGTTGAGTGTGTAATAGATGCGCAGGCTGGGATCGGCCACGCTGAGTTCCACGGTGAAGGCTTCCGACTTGAAACCACCCTTGACACTGATTTCCGGAGGAAGGACCAGGGTGCCCAGTTCATTGGCCGCACCAGGCGTAGGCTGGCCCATGAAAGTGGCCTGTCCCATATACAGTCCGTACGAGATATCCGTCTGCTGGGCCGGATAGGAAGGTGCATAAGCACTGGCCACCGTACCATCGGGACGGATCAGTCCCAGGTACTCGCCAGAACCGGACAGGTTGAATGAGGTATGTAACTCGCCGGGCACCTCTCGACGGTCTTTGCCCGAGGCAAAAATCACCAGATAGCCGCCAGAGGGGATCTCCACCTCAGGAAAAACCCATTTGGCCGGTTTGTTGGCATTGTCGGAAATGGCCCAGTCTTGCAGGGAAACAGCCGTCGCTTCGGCATTGTAAAGCTCTATCCAGTCCGACCAATCGCCGTCCTGGTCCTGCAAGGTCTTGTTGTTCAAGACCATAAACTCGTTGATTACCACATTCTGTGCCGACAGCAGGCCACCGCATAGCAGCAGGCCGGCCAGTAAACACAAACTTCCACGTTTCATACTAGTTTTCTATTTGAATATCGATATAATCGGTTTTACCCAGTTCGCCCCGTTGCGTGGCAAACTCCAGGCGGATTTCATCGCCGGGCTTGAGAGCCACGCCCGACAAAGTATATTCCTTCAAGCTTTCGTCATCGGCATCGGCCGTCCAACGGCCCACCTGCCGGCGGTTCACATACAGCGCATAGTTGCAGCGGCCGTCGTTCTCGTCGTAATAGGCCACCTTGATCTGACAATTGGAAGCAGGCCCCTGCCAGACACCGCACCACAGGCCGGGACCGACTTCGCCCACGACATATTTTCCGCCGGAAGCCGTAAACTTGCGGGAATCCTGCAGGTCAATGAAGGCGTTGCCTTCCAGCTGCATATCCTCGGTCTCGTTGCGACCAGCCGTCATAGCAGGCAGTCCGGTCCGGAAGGTCCAGGTCTTGCCCTTGAGCACCTTGCCGTCCGACAAGAGGACATCCACCCGCCAATAGTAATCCTGGCAGGCATCCAACCACTGGGGCGCAAAACGGGGCTCAATGACTTTGGCCTGCCAATCGGATTCGGTCAGTTTCTTATGCTTGCCCAAATAGACCTGGTAGCCGGTGGCCTGGTAGGCAGGCGCCCATGTCAGTGCTCCCTGTCCCATCTGTTGCCGCGAAGCGACAGCAAAACGTTTGGCACGGCTCTCCTTGTCGGCAGGCGCAGGTTTGGAAGCCAGAACCACGGCCGTACGGAACTGCCAGAGATCGCTCTTGACGATACCCTCTTCGGTCACAGCCTCCACACGCCAATAATACTTGGTGCCAGGGCGCAGCATCTTGGCGTCCATCTCGTTTTCCAACACCTTGTAGAGTTTCATCTTCTTGGGGCTGGTGCCGATATAGACGTTCCAATACTGTTCCTTGCCTGTCCGCGTCCAGCACAGCGGCTGGGCCGTCACGTCGATGGCGCCGTTGCCCGGCAGGGGGAAGATATCGTCTTCCAGACCCGGCTGAGGTCCACTGTATTCCTTCACGCGCTGCGGAATGCCGGCTGCCGGCTCCAAGGCAAAATCGTAGTCATAGTAGTCGGCCGGATCGAAACTGTGGCCCGTGGCCTGCTGGTTGCCGGTGGTCTCGTCGAATATGTTGCCCGAGGCCCAGGATTCAGCGAAGTTGGCCGCCGTGGGCACATCGATATACATCTGGTGCAAAGGCTCGGCCGAACGGTAGAAATAGTTGTTCTCCACCCGCATGCTGGCCTGGGTATGATAGCCCACACAATAGCTGGTGATGCCGCTGTAATAATTATTGAAGACATGACCTTTGCCATAGCCCACACGGGGGTTGCGCTGGACACCGTCGTACCACCAGTTGTGGTGATAGGTGGTGTTCTCTTTGCCGTAATCCTCGAAATGAGCCGTCCCCGAATTGGCCAGCGAAACTTTGTTGTGGTCGTGCAAACGAGTCCACGACACCGTGGTGTAGTCACTGGCCAAAGTCAGGTCCAACAATCCGTCGCTCGAATCCGACAGGTCGCAATGGTCTATCCATACGTGGTGGCAGGTACGCATGGCTATGGCATCCGGCCCGGCCCGTTTGATGGTCAGGTTGCGGATGATGATATTCTCGGCGCGCGAAGCTTCCAGACCTACCCGGTCGAGCACGGCACCGGCGCCCCCGCCGACGATGGTCTTGTTGCTGGCCACCCGGATCATGCCCGTGCCCTCAAAAGAGCCGTCGACAATTATCACATAGGGTTGCTCCGCCCCGGCATACGATGCCAGGTCTTCCAGGTTGTCCACCCTAACGGTCTTGCCCAGGCCACCGCCCACGGTGCCTGTCAAACCCAGGTCATTGACACTGGCCCACCCAATGGGGCTCCCCTCTCCATACACAGCCAGGCTCGTACCCAGCAACAGGCTCATCAGCCATAATCCACTCCTGTTCATCATCTTTGTTATTTTTGAGTTATTCAGAAAATCGTTTGATAATATTGTAGGCCTTGTACATGCCCAATTCACCCGCCCGGCTCAAATCGCGCAGGCCTTCCTCGCGTTCTCCCAGATAGATGCGCGTTATACCCCGGTTGAACCAGGCTTCGGCAAAATCGGGGCTGATGGCGATGGCCTTGTCATAGTCTTCGATGGCACTACGGTAGTCCTTCTGCATGCAGCGGATGCAGCCCCGGTTGTACCAGGCATAGACAAAATCAGGCGCCAGGACTGTCAAGCGGTCGTAGTCCTGCATGACCAGCATGTAGTCCGAACCGAAGGCACCTTCGCTGATCGACAGGTTGCCCGCCAGGTTGTCGACAGCCGGTGTGGCGGCCGCTTCCTCCTTCTGTTCCGACAGATTGAACAGCAATTGCCGGAAACGCAGCGTGGCCCGTTCAAAACAAGCCAGCACGAAATCAGGCTGCAGGTACAGGGCCTTGTCCAGATCGGCCAAGGCGTTGTCGATGTCCTTGACCAGCGAGAAATCCAGGGCCCGGGCAAAGTACCAGGCGGCCTGCTGCTGGTTTTCGGCGATCATCTTGGAATAGTTGTCTATCGAACGGAAATGCTCCTCCACCTGCCGCGCTTCCAAAGTCTTTTCCAGATTGGTCATTTTCAGGTCATCCACCGGGATGCCCTTGCCAACCAGAGGTTTGAGCCAATTGCCCAGGTCGGCGGCCCGGCGCAGCCCCAGGGGTCGCTGCTGCTCATAGTAGGTAAGGACGAAAATAGGTTCGGGCTCCACCTCCACATTGAAGTTCTGCACCCGGCCGCGCACCGGATTGGCATAGCGGGCCGTCTGCTCGGCATCGCTCTCCGAGACAATCACGCGGTTGTATTTGCGGATGTCCTTTTCCGACATCTTGCGGGTCTTGCCCTCGCCCTGCTCCTCATCCTCATCGGCCAGACCGCCGGCTGTGAAGCGGCCACCGGCGGCTTCGATCTCACGACGCTGGTTTTCCAGGTCCCAGGCATCGAAATAATCCTTGTCGGCACCCTTGGCATCGCCCCGGCGGCGACGGATATCGCTACGCTGGTAATATGCCGGGATAAAGCGCGGATAATGGCCGATGATGACCGTCACATCGGCTTCGGCCCCGGCCAGATCGCCCAGCCGGTCACGCAACAGGGCCCGGTTGTAGCGGGCCATGTCGTTGTCGGGTTCCAGATCCAACACCTTGTCGAAGTCCTCGACAGCCTTGTTCAGGTCGCCCACTTCGGTCAGGATCAGACCACGGTTGTAATAGGTCATCACCGACGACGGATTCAGTTGCAGCACCCGGTCGAAATCGCTCAGCACACCCCGGTAGTCCTTCACATAGTAACGGGCTATGCCACGGTTCACGTAATAGCCCTCGTTGTCGGGTTCCAGACGGATGGCCTCGTTCAGGTCGGGAATGGCGTCGCCGTAATTTTCCCGCAGCAGCGAGACATAGGCCCGCGAAGCATAGGCCGGTGCATAGTACTTGTCGACCGAGATGGCCCGGCTGAAGTCATCGGCCGCCCCCAAGGTGTCGTTGACCTGGATGCAGAGCTGGCCACGGCTCATATAGCCGAACATATAGCGTGGATAACGGCGGATCAGTTCGTCCAGGTCCGCACGGGCCTCGTCATATTGCTTGGCATAGATACGGGCAATGGCCCGGTTGAGCATCAGCGAACGGTTCTCGGTGTCGAATTCCAGACCCTTCTCACAGTCGGCGATAGCCCCTTCGTACATCTTCAGATTCAGGCGGGCATAGCTGCGGCACAGGTAGGCCCGGATCATGAAAGGGTTGCGTTCCAGCGCCAGGCTGCAGTCCTGCTCGGCGCCTTGATAATCCTCCAGACTCATCTTGGCCACGGCGCGGAACATGTAGGGCTCGGCCAGCCAGGGCTTGACGCGGATTACCTGGTTAAAGTACTGAATAGAAAGGACATAATCATTGAAATACAAGGCATTGCGACCGATCGCCATCACCCTTTCGGTGTTGATTTGGGCCCTGACAGACACTGCCGGCATCAAGGCAAGCAGCAACGGCAAGGCAAGCAGCCATCCCCGGACACGGCTGCCCGAAAAACGGCTGGCGGACAATCTTCCGCCCCGGCCACGACCGATGTCGCTTCCTTGTTTCACTGCCTGTTGTGTGCGTTATCGCTGCATCTTCACCTTGTAGTCGCAATCCACTTTGCCCTTGATCACATTGGCCAGTTTCGATTTGATCAGCTGCTTGCGGATGGGATTGATGCGGTCGGTGAAGACCTTGCTTTCCAAATGATCGTATTCGTGCTGGATGACTCGGGCCAGATAGCCTTCGAAATATTCTTCGTGTTCCTCGAAATCTTCGTCCAGGTAGTTGACCAGGATTTTGGTGCTGCGAGCCACCGACTCATGCACGCCGGGGATGCTCAGGCAACCCTCCTCCATGCTCTCTTTCTCGTCGGAATACTCAACAATCTCAGGGTTGATGAAGGTTTTGACATAGTCGCGGAATTCGGGCAACTCATCGGCCAGGGGCCGCAGATCGACAATGAAGAGCCTAATGGACAGTCCCACCTGGGGAGCCGCCAGACCGACACCCTCGGCCTTGACCAGGGTTTCGTACATATTGGCGATCAATGTCTTCAACTCCGGATAATCCGGACCGATTTCCTCGGTTTCCTTCCGTAAAACGGATTGTCCGTACAAGTAAATAGGTAACAGCATAACGATTATATAGTCTTTTTCGATTCCATGTATCCCTGCAGGATGATGGTGGCGCTCACCTCATCGTAGAGGGCCTTGTTCTGGCGGTCCTTCTTCTTGACACCCCCACTGATGACGGCCTGATGGGCCAACACCGAGGTGAAGCGCTCGTCAAAAAGATCGACCGGCAAATCGGGGTGACGCTGCCGGAAGGCCCGCACAAAAGCATCGATATAGGGCATTGTCTCCGAAGGGCGGCCATCCATCTGCCGGGGCAGGCCCACCACGATACGCTCCACCGGTTCGCGGCAGAGGTAGTCGTCCAAAAAGGTCTGCAACATAGCGGTAGGCACGGTCGTCAGGCCGTTGGCAATCAGCTGCAGCGTATCGGTCACGGCAATGCCCGTACGTTTGCGCCCATAGTCGATAGCCAGTATTCTTCCCATATCTCAGCAATAAGACGAATAAAACAGACAAAAGTAGCGGTTTCGTCTGTCTTCTCCAAACTTAATGGTAGATCCGGCGGCGGTTCAACGCCTGATGATAGCGCTCGGCATAGCGGTTGTGCTGGGCCAGGGTCGATGAAAAGTAATGGCTGCCCGAGAAATCGTCCTTGGCGCACATATACAGATAATTGTTTTCCTCGGCATTGAGCACGGCCTCCAGCACCGCCACCGAAGGGATGCGAATGGGGCCCGGCGGCAAGCCCAGATGGGTATAGGTGTTGTAGTCGGACTCCACCTGCGTATGCACTTTCAGGATACGCTGCAAACCGAAGTCGTTGAGGGCATACTTGATGGTCGGACAGGCCTGCAGGTACATATTCCGGCGCATGCGGTTCAGATACAGCCCGGCGATGACCGGCCATTCGTCCGTCCGGTTGGTTTCTTCCTCGACAATGGAGGCCAGGATGGACACCTCTACAGGGCTGAGCGACAAACGGGCCGCGGCAGCCAGTCTGTCGTCGTTCCAAAAGCGCTGATAGGCGCGGACAAACGTTTTCATCAGACGTTCGGACGAGGCATTCCACCACACTTCGTAGGTGTCCGGGATAAACAAAGCCGGTATGGTCTGGGCATTGAAGCCCATCGAGTCCATCAGGGCCTGGCTGTGGAAAGCCTCCAGCAGACTGAGCGAATCCAACATCACCTGCCGCGACAGCAAGCCGGCCAGCTGTTCCAAGGTCCTGACATTGTTGAAACGCACTTTGACCGGCGTCTGCAAGCCGTTGCGCAGCATATTGACGATGGAGCGGCTGCTCATGCCCGGACGCACGACATAGTTGCCGCTGCGCAGTTCGCCTTCCAGTTTCATCAAACGGGCCACCCGGGCCAGTTCGTCGGGCCGCGCCAGGCTGTCCTGCAGGCTGTCCAGCACCTTGTCCAGCCCGTCCCCGGGATACACCTGCAAAGTATGGCTGCGGGCTGCCACATAATTGGGCCGGCTCAGCATCCGGTACAGATATCCCCCGGCCGCCAGCACCGCTGCCAGCACACAAAGGCCCAGCACGCCCGCCACGACCTTCTTGTCAGTTCTCTTCTCTCTCATAGCTCAATGCTCTGTATTTCAATTATATAATTATTTTTCGAATAAAAATCCACCTTTTACTTTGTGCAACTTGCTCTTTTCACTATCTTTGCCCCGCAATTGAAACCGGCCCCGGGCCGTCTTTCAGCCTTGCTTCCGGAAGGATGGGTGAGTGGCTGAAACCAACAGTTTGCTAAACTGTCGTACGGGTAACCGTACCGGGGGTTCGAATCCCCCTTCTTCCGCAACAAAGCGCAGCTGGAAATGAGTTTCCAACTGCGTTTTTTCATGTAAGCCCGACAGGGCAAATCCATTTGCACTGGAGGGATTGCAGGAAAAAACGCCAGTCAAGAGGCGTTGCCTCTTGACTGCTGCGCTGTGTTGCAAGGACCCCGCCGGGAGGCCGGGGATGCCGGCTGCAAAGACGGAATCCCTTCCTTGTATACTCACTTTAATCTCAAATTTCTCCCTCAAATCCACCTCGCTCCCACTCCGCGGCAGCACCTCGACCTGACCCGTCGAATCACAATATACGATATCGAGCCAACTGCATTTCCCCCTTTCATACCCATACGTCAGCCCGTCATCGTCATAAAGGCTGAAACGCCCATCCTCACCGGGATAGACCATCAATGTCAACTGCGTCTGAGGCTGCGCCGTGTGCTGCACATCCCCGCCCATGGGCACGATGCTGCCCGCCCGCACAAACAGCGGCATACGGTCGTAGGGAGCGGCGACTTCCACCCGCTGCCCTCCAGCATATCGTTGTCCTGAGTAGAAATCGTACCAGTCGCAGCCGGCCGGGAAATACACCCAGCGACTGCGGGCTTTGTACTCACAGACAGGCGCCACCAGAAAGGCCGGGCCGAACATATATTCATCGGCGATGTCACGCACCGCCCTGTCGTCAGGAAAGTCCATCACCAGCGGGCGCATGATGGTATAGTCGTCCCAATGGCAACGGCCCGCCAGGGAATAGATATAGGGCATCAAGCGATAGCGGAGACGATTGTAATCCAACAGGGCCTGGTAGGCAGGATGCCCCTCAGGAGCGATATGCCAAGGCTCCCGATAGGGATACTGCCCATGGCTGCGGAACAAGGGGGCAAAAGCCCCGAACTGGTGCCAACGCACGTTCAGTTCGCGCCATTCCTCCAGGTCTTCACTCCCCTCCCGGGCCCGTTCGTAGCGATGCTCCACACAGAAGCCGCCGTCGTCCATGGTCCAGTAGGGATTGCCCGAGATGGAATAATTGAGTCCGGCTGTGATCTGGGCAGCCATGTCCTCCCAACGGGTGGCGATGTCGCCGCTCCAGATGGCGGCACCGTAACGCTGCGAGCCGGCATAGCCCGAGCGGGTCAGCAGAAACACCCGGCGGTCGGGCTCGGCCGATCGCTGGCCTTCGTAGATACCACGGGCGTTCATCAGCCCGTAGGCATTGAAATACTCCGTCGATGAGCCGATGGCCAGGGGCGACATCAGCGCCTTGCGGTAGTCCATGCCGGCATTCGACAAGATATCGGGCTCACTGGCATCCATCCACCAGGCATCGATACCCAGCGGCAAGAGGCGCTGCGCCATCTGCTTCCAGTAGAGACGGCGGGCCGCCCCGTTGAAAGGATCGTAAAACGAACCGATGTAGCCCCGTCCGATCCAGTCGCGGATGCTGTCCTGGACAGCCCGGGGATAAATGCCGCCAATCCGCTCCAAAGCCCGGTAGTTGTCGGTATTGACATAGAACTTGGGCCAGACCGAAATCATCAGCCGGCCGTTCATGGCATGGATGTCCTCCACCATCTTTCGCGGGTCGGGAAACCGCAGGCTGTCAAACTCATGACTGCCCCACTGGTCTTCCTGCCAATACGACCAATCCTGTACGATATTGTCGATGGGAAACTCCCGCCGACGGAATTCCGCCAACGTACCGACCAACTCCTGCTGGGTCTTGTAGCGCTCGCGGCTCTGCCAGTAGCCCATGGCCCAACGAGGCATCACCTGGGCCTTGCCCGTCAGGTAGCGGTAGCCGGCCACCACCTCGTCGGCCGTGGCGCCGGCTATGACGTAATAATCCATTTGCCGGCCCATTTCCGACCACCACGACATACGCTGCCGGTCGCTCTCGGGCAAAGGGCTGAGCGCCTTGAGTGAGAGATAGGACGTGCCGCCGTCGGGCAGCCATTCCATGTGCAGCCGATGCCGTCTGCCCTGTTCCAGAGAGAGCGCAAACTTGTATTGGTTGGGGTTCCAGGCCGTGCGCCAACGCTGAGAGACGACTTCCTCGCCGTCCATCCACACACGCACATAACCGGCATAATGCAGCCTGAAGTGCCACAATCCACTCGCAGCGGGTTCCAGATAGCCGTCCCAGCAGACTTTGGCCCGCGACAAATTTACCTGGTAGGGCAAATCCTTCACTGTTTCCAAGTCTTCGTAGTTGATATGGCTTTCGCGGCGCTGGAGCAGCATCTGCCCATTGCGTTTGTCGGTATAGGAAGCTGTCAACGCGCCTGCCTGCCCCTCTATGTCGTAGAGATGGAACTGCTCCAAAGAAGCATAGTCGCGCCAATCGCCCCAGCGTGTCAGCGAACAGTTGTCCCACAAAAGGCCGTAATGACGGCTCGACACGACAAAAGGCACCGACACTTTGGTGTTGTACTGATAAAGAGACTCGTTCCTGCCCTTGTAGTTCATTTCACCCGACTGGTGCTGCCCCAGGCCGTAGAAGGCTTCGTCATCGGGCGATTCAAACACCTGTCGGAAGCTGTAACCTTGGTAGCCGTCCACCTCGATGGGCGTAAAGGAGCGCCCGCCGCCCGCTTTTTCCGCCAGCAGCAGCTGGCCGTTCCCATCGTAAAAAGCCAGTTCGCCGGTCTTTGTCAGCACCCGGGCCTTGATGGCCGGAGCCTCCACCCACAGGGTATCCGGTCGGCGCAGAAGCCTGATCTGTCTGGACCGCCGACGGGTCATCCAGTCGCACATCAGACCAGTCTTAGCCGAAGGTTTTCCTTCAGGCAAGGCCGTCACCCGGATGATATTGTCGCCGACCACCTGCAGGCAGAGCGTACTGCCGTCGGCAGAAATACCGCTCAGCGTCACCCTGTCGCGATGCAGTTTCACGTCCGGTTCCCGACCCCGGGTGCAGGCGCCGAGCACAATGACAACAAGACCAAGCAGGCAAAGATGCTTCATATTCCAGGGTTATAGTTCAGCCACAATGAAATTGCTGCCACCGATATAGATCAGGTCATCGTCGGCCGCGGCCGCCAGGGCGGCCTGACGGGCTTCAGCCACCGTCGCATAGCACTGCCCCCGGAGACCGAAAGCCGCCGCCTTCTCGGCCAGCACCTCCTCGGGCAACGCCCGGGGCACGGAAGCCTTGGTAAAATAGTACAGCGCATCCTTGGGCAGCAGACCGAGCATGGCCGTCACATCCTTGTCGTTGACCACCCCGAAGACCACATGCAGCCTCTGGTGGGGCGTGCGGGCCAGTTGGGCCGTCACCTGGCGGATACCCGCTTCGTTGTGACCTGTGTCGCAGATGCAGAGCGGCCGGGTCTGGAGTACTTCCCAACGACCGCGAAGGCCAGTCTCCCCCACCCGCTCAAAACCATGGCGGATGGCGGTTTCGTCTATTTGGGGGAACCGACTGGTGAGCAATCTGAGCACAGCCAGCACCAACTGGGCGTTCTCGCGGACATACCAGCCGCCCAGCGCGCAATACAGGTCTGACAACCAGGGTTTTCCATGATATTTTACTTGGAATATCTGTCCCCATTCGCCGGCAGGCCGTTTTTCCAAGGGCAATGACAAAACATCGGCAGCGGCCAAATCCACCTCGTCAGGCGCATAATGATACGCCGCTCCCGTTTCGCGGGCCTTGCCGGCCAACACCTCGCATACGTTTTCAGGATTGCGGGCCACGGCCACCGGGACACCGACCTTGATGATACCGGCTTTTTCGGCAGCTATCTTCTCCAGCGTGTCGCCCAGCAGGGCCACATGGTCGAAACTGATGCTCGTGATGGCCGATACGACCGGGGTGATGATATTGGTACTGTCCAGCCGTCCGCCCAGTCCCACCTCGATGACAGCCACATCCACCTTTTGCTCGGCAAACCAGCAAAAAGCCATTTCGGTGGTCAATTCAAAAAAAGAAGGCTGGAAATCAGGCTGTCCCGCCTCGAAATGAGCTCGGTAGGCTTCCACAAAACGTATCACAGCCTCCTGGGCTATCATCTGCCCGTTCACCCGGATACGTTCACGGAAATCCTTCAGATGCGGCGAAGTGAACAGACCCACCCGATAACCCGCCTGCTGCAGCACCGAGGCCAGCAGGTGCGACACCGAACCCTTGCCGTTGGTCCCGGCCACGTGAATACAGGGAAAATGACGATGGGGCGAGCCGTAAAAACCATCAAGACTCAAGATGTTGTCCAATCCCGGTTTGTAAGCACTCTGCCCCGTCAACTGAAACTGGGGCAACTGACTGTAAAGATATTGCAAAGTCGCTTCGTAGGTCATACCGACACTCATTCTATGACCTTCAAAGATACACCAAATTTCACTGATGCTCAATATTAATTTTTACTATAAGCGGAAGAGAATATTTCCCTTGAATGATGTCTCGAATAAGAGAATATGTATGCGACAACTCTGTCTTTACCACCTCGTTTTCTAGTGCAAAATTCAAATCAACGACATCATCCTCACAAACCAACCAATAGATGGATTCCCCATCAACTGCGTATTTGTCTCCGGGAAACAACCCTTTAAATGGAGCATTTGTAAAGTGATACTGATTGTTATTTGCTTTGTCTATAATACATTTCTTTCGCACATGATTTTTGGAATACAGAAAAGACACGTATCCATTTGTTTCGTAATAGTCTGAGACATACATAATTCCACGAAAACTTCTGTACTTTTCCAAATCTCCCTTATCGACTTCTTTGATAATCTCAGATGGCAAAAAAAGGGACTCGAACCGTAAATGTATTATTTTGCTCAGTGTATCAGAATGAAAAACATAAACAGAATCTGAAAAATGAGGAATATGATAAAGATCCTCTCCTGACAGTTTGAATGAGCGTTCGTTATCCACATACACGTGGTTTTCGCCAAGCTCGATAACTGGTGTAACCAGCTTTTCGTCGCTGTCATAGACCCCTAATTGCATACCTCTTCCTGCTTCTTTGTAATCAAATGCCGCCACAAAGTGTCCGCCAAACATAGTACCAGCATCATACGGCCAAATCTTTAATACTTGAAGTTCTGTTTGCCCCCCTTTATTATCATAGTAATGGATTCTGTGGGCATTCCTCTCATACACCATTATCTGACTATCTTTTGCTTGAACAAAAAAATTTGTCGGTTTATCAAGATATTCATTAGAGGCTCGTCCACGACGTCCAAGTTGAGACACAAAATTACCATCAGAATCGAATACAAAAACCGTCTTGTTATACTCTGTATCCAAGAGATAAAAAAAACCATTGACATACTCCATCTTCTCGCATTTCAGGTTCTTGATTTGAGAAGGAAAAGACAAAAAAGCAAACAAATCCAAAGAGTATTGGGTCGTATCAAGCCTTGTCTCATTTTCCTGACGATCTTGAACAACAATCGTACTTCTTTGATAATACAATTGTCCTATGTCTTTACCCTTGGAACAGGAAAAACCAATAAACACATAAATTGCAACCAACAATCTCACCAGACAATGCCTGTTTTGCGGTATTCTTTTCATCTCATTTTCCATGAACAACATTCACAAAGTACCGACAAATTTAATCATAATACTCTGTCATGTCCAACTACCCGACGTGAAATATCATTTCATTTAGTACAAAAAATTAATTTGCGTTTGCTCGCAGTAAGTAGTAACTTTGTCGCCGATTAAAAACAATTGCTATGAAGACTACAAAAATGCTGATGGCCGGTATGTTGCTGTGTTCGATGCTCTTTGTGGGCTGTAAGTCCAACAAGGAAGCCTACAATGCGACATACGAACGCGCCAAGGCCAAACAGGAAGCACAGCAGACCACCGCCCCTGCCCAGAAGGAAACCATCGAAGTGGTTGAGAAGAGTGATGTCAAGGAAGCCTCCGAATCCATCCAGATCATTGCCGGTGAGGCCAACGGCACCTACGGGGTTGTCATTGGCAGCTTCATCAACCGGACCAATGCCGAAAACCTTCAAAAGAGAATGATAGGCGAAGGTTTCCCCCAGACCGTCCTCGCACAGAACGAAAAACTGATGTTCCGCGTCATCGTGGCCTTCTACAACAACAAGCCCGATGCCCAGGAAATGGTAAAGAACCTGAAGTCGAAATTCCCGGATGCGTGGATTTTGATCAAGGAATAAACACACTATCTATTTTACAACACCTAGAACTATGATTGAAAAAATTGGAAACAACGCCGGTTCCGTGTGGACCGTGCTGAATGCTGCCGGAGAACGCAAAAGCCTTAAGGAGCTGAAAAAACTGACCAAGCTGACCGAAAAAGACATGTATGCCGCTCTGGGTTGGCTGGCACGCGAAGATAAAGTCTATTTCACCGAAGAAGAGGCCGAAATCTTTGTCGCACTGCGCTAAACGCGCAATCCGCTTGAATCAAAAAGCGCTGGTCCTGATGGATCAGTGCTTTTTTTGTGAGGTTCCTGGCGGAATCGAACCGCCGTAAGCGGTTTTGCAGACCGTTACCTAGCCACTCGGTCAAGGAACCAAGTTGCACTCGTTATCGAAATGCGAGTGCAAAGGTATAGATAATTTGCTATTGTGCAAACTTCCAAGGAAAATTATTCTTCGCCTTCGGTCTCTTCCTCCTTCATGTTGGTATAGACCGTCGAGACATCGTCATCGTCCTCGAGCTTCTCGATAAGCTTGTTAATGGTTTCACGCTGTTCGGACGTCACCTCCTTGTAGTCGTTGGCAAAACGCTCAAATTCGGCAGAGATCAGCTCATAACCAGCATCTTCAAGATATTTCTGGATCTTGGCGAAAGACTCGGGGGCACCGAAGATGATGATTTCCTCCTCGTCCTGGTCGAAATCGTCGGCACCGAGATCGATCAGCTCCAGCTCCAGCTCGTCCATATCCATGCCCTCTTTGGGTTTGATTTTGAACACGGCTTTGCGCTCGAAAATGAACGACAGGCTGCCCGACGTACCCAGCGTGCCGCTGTAACGGTTGAAGGCGCTGCGTACGGTGGCCACCGTGCGGGTGGGATTGTCGGTCTGGGTCTCTACCAGCACAGCGATGCCGAAGGGGCCATAGCCCTCGTAAACCATTTCCTTATAGCCGCTGAAATCCTTGGACACAGCCTTCTTGATGGCGCGTTCCACATTTTCCTTGGGCATATTGGCTGCCTTGGCATTCTGCATCAGGATGCGCAGACGGGCATTGGAACTGGGATCGGGGCCGCCTTCCTTGACGCAGCTGGAGATTTCCTTACCGATCTTCGTAAAAGTGCGGGACATGTTGCCCCAACGTTTCAGCTTTCTTGCCTTTCGATACTCAAATGCTCTTCCCATATTGGTTCGTTTTTTCGATTTATATATTATTTGTCGTTTATCTCAATTCAGCGCCGATCTGCTTCAGATTGTCGATCATGCGGTTCATGATGCCGTCGATGCGGCTGTCGGTCAGCGTCTGGTTCTCGTCCTGGAGGATGAAGCAGACAGCATACGACTTCTTGCCCTCGGGCAGGTTCTTGCCTTCATAGACATCGAACAGGCTGACGCTCTTGAGCAGTTTCTTCTCCGTGTTGAGTGCCACACGCTCGATATCGGAGAAATGCAGGTTCTTGTCGATGAGCAGGGCCAGGTCGCGACGCACCTCGGGATAACGCGGCAGCTCGCTGTAGGTCACCTTGTGGTTCTTGAGGGCCTTCATCAGCAGCGGCCATTCCAGGTCGGCATAAAAGACCGGGGCGTCGATGTCAAACTTGGCCAGCACGGCCGAATGCACGGCGGCAACCACGGCCAGCTGTTTGCCGGCACGGTTCTTATAGACCAGACTGTGACGGTAGAGATCCGTACTGTCGTGCTCCTCCATCACCCAGTCGTTGAGTCCGAGGCGCAGGAAGATGTTTTGCACATAGGCCTTCAGGTCATAGACCGTCATAGGCTCCTGGGCCACGTTCCAGCGCTGGGCGCTACGGTCGCCGCAAAGCCACAATCCCAGATGGGTCTCCTCGCTATAGGGAGCCAGGGCATAGTTTTCGTTGCGCTTGTCGACCTGATAATGATAGCAGGCGCCGAACTCGTACAGACGCAAGTCGTTTTGGCGACGGTTGCGGTTGCGGGCGATGTTTTCCAGACCGCCGAACAGCAATGTCTGGCGCAGTACACTCAAATCCTGGCTCAAGGCGTTGATCACCTTCACTGCCTGGTTTTCGGGCCAGGTCTGGCCGTCCTGGTAATAAGCGGCCGAGGTGAGCGAGTTGTTCAGCACTTCGTTGAATCCGCAGGCCGTCAACTGCTCGGAAATCAGGTTCTGCAAACGCTGGCTGTCGGGGAATGTGGTGTAAGAGAGCGTACTCTTCACGCTGTTGCCCACCGGCACATTGTTGTAGCCGTAGATGCGGAGGATATCCTCGATGACATCGACATCGCGTTGCACATCCACCCGGTAGGCGGGTACTTGGAGTTCCAACACACCGTCCTTCTCAGACAGGATCTTGACTTCCAGGGCTTCCAATATATTCTTGATCACCTGGTGCTCGATATCCTTGCCGATCAGTTGACGGCACTTTTCGTAGCTTAGGCTCACACGGAAATCTTCGATGGGCACGGGATAGACATCTTCTATCTCGCTTGATATCTCAGCACCGGCCAATTCCTTGATCATCAGGGAAGCACGCTTCAAGACATAGAGCGTGTTGTGGGGATCGATGCCACGCTCGAAACGGAAGGAGGCATCGGTGTTCAGTCCATGGCGACGGGCCGTCTTGCGCACCCAGACCGGATTGAAATAGGCACTCTCGATAAAGACCGAGGTGGTGCTTTCCGTCACACCCGAATCCAGACCGCCGAACACACCGCCGATACACATCGGCTCTTCGGCATTGCAGATCATCAGGTCGCGCTCGTCGAGGGTGCGCTCCACCCCGTCCAGCGTGGTGAACTTGCGACCGCCCATGGTCTTGACCACGATCTGACGGCCTTTGATCTTGTCGGCATCGAAGGCATGCAGGGGCTGGCCGGTCTCATGCAGCAGGTAGTTGGTGATATCCACCACATTGTTGATGGGATGCAGCCCGATCAGGCGCAGACGGTCTTGCAGCCATTTGGGCGACTCCTGCACCTTGACATGGGTCAGGCTCACACCGGCATAGCGCGGACAGGCCTCCGTGTTTTCCACCTTGACCGAGATGGGCAGATCGTGGTTATCGACCTTGAAAGCCTCGACCGAGGGGCGGGTCAGCGTCACGTCCTTGCCTTGCGACTTGAGCCAGGCATACAGGTCGCGGGCCACGCCGTAATGGGAGGTGGCGTCGGCGCGGTTGGGGGTGATATCCACTTCCAGCACGGCCTGGGTCTCCAGATGGTACCACTGCTTGGCCGGCATGCCCACGGGAGCGTCGCCGGGCAGTACAATGATGCCGGAATGGTCGTTGCCGATGCCGATCTCATCCTCGGCGCAAATCATGCCGAACGACTCCTGGCCACGGATTTTGGAACGTTTGATGGTAAAGCTCTCGTCGCCTTGATACAGCTTGGTGCCGATGGTGGCCACCACCACCTTTTGGCCGGCTGCCACATTGGGCGCGCCGCAGACGATCGTCAAGGGGCTTTCCTGCCCGACATCCACGGTCGTCACATGCAGGTGGTCCGAATCGGGATGGGGCTCGCACGTGAGCACCTTGCCGATGACCAGGCCTTCCAGGCCGCCTTTGACCGATTCTATCATCTCGACAGGGCCGTTTTCCAGACCGATCGATGTCAATACGTCGGCCGTTTCAACGGGACTGAGGTCAAAATTCACGAAATCCTTCAACCAGGTATAGGAGATATTCATAGCTAACTTAACATTTAATACTCAGACTCATCAAGACCTCCCTGATTTTCTCATAGGTGGTCAGGCGCGTCGGCACCAGGGGCAGACGCAGTTTGTTTTCAATAAAGCCCATGGCACTGAGGATGCACTTCACACCGGCCGGATTGCCATCGACAAACAACAGGTCGAACATGTCCGTGAAACGGTGATGGATGAGCAGGGCGTTGTCGAAATCGCCGTTCAAAGCCAGGCGCACCATGCGGCTGAATTCCTTGGGAAATGCGTTGCCGATGACCGAAATCACCCCGACAGCGCCCAAAGTGAGCAGCGGGAAGGCAATGCCGTCGTCGCCGCAGATCACCATGAAATCGCGCGGTTTGTTCTTGATGATGTTGTTCATCTGGTTGATGTTGCCGGAAGCTTCCTTCACAGCCACGATATTGTCGAATTCACGGGCCAGGCGAAGCGTGGTCTCCACGGTCATGTTCACCCCGGTACGACCGGGCACGTTGTACATGATAATGGGCAGCGGTGTGGCCTGCGCGATGGCTTTGTAATGCTGGTAGATGCCTTCTTGCGATGGTTTGTTGTAATAGGGGGTCACCGACAGGATGGCCGTGATGCCATCGAAGTTGCCGGTCTGCAAGTCCTTGACCACATTGGCCGTACAGTTGCCGCCACAGCCCAGGACGATGGGCAGGCGTCCGTTCACCCGGTGCTTGACGAAATCGACGATGCTGTCTTTTTCTTCCTTGCTCAGCGTCGGGGTCTCGGCAGTCGTTCCCAACACCACCAGATAGTCGGCCTTGTTCTGGATCTGATAGTCCACCAGCTTTCCGAGCGCATCGAAATCGATGCTGTCATCCTGCCTGAAGGGAGTGATCAAGGCGACTCCCATGCCTGTCAACTTGCTGATGATTGAAGACTCCATAGAATGTGTTTTGCCTAGCTTGCAGATTCAAGCGGCAAAGATACGGAATTTAGTTCTTTAATTTAAGGTTTCTCAGATAAAAAAGGAGGCTGGCGGCATTTTCCTGCAAGTCGTAGGCGGTGGGGCGGATATCCAGCACAAAATCGTAGATGCGCGGACAGTCCACTTTGAAGCCTGTGCGGAAAGGCGCCTGCGACACAACCGTCAGATACTCTGTCACCGGATTGGCACGCTGCGACAGGTCGAGCAGCCAATCGGCCGGATAGCCCAGATAATCGTCAAGGATGTATTTCTTGGGCAGGAAAAAGAAATTCAGATGGTTGTTGTTCAGCACACGGAGGCTGGGGCTCAGTTCCGTGTCGCTCATTTCCACCTCGGAGTAGCTCCAGGCACGCACCTGCTTGCCGTCGGCCTCCAACCCGGCCTTGACAGCCATGGCTTTTTCGTAGTCGGGATAATCAAACAGCATAGCCACCCTGCCCACGGCGGCATACTCCATCCACTGGCGTTTGCGCGGCCGGCGGCGGGCCGCCCGGGTCCTGTATTTGAGAAAACAACTGATCATGATTACATATCGTCAAACAAACTGTTCATAAAGGCTTCGCCCCGGGCTTTGGGGGCATCTTTCGGGGCAACGGCAGGAGCAGCGGCTATCATGGCCAGGAACTCGTTCTCATCGACCAGGCGGATGCCCAGTGCCTGGGCCTTTTCCAGCTTGGCAGGCCCCATGTTGGCGCCAGCCAGGATGAAATCGGTCTTGGACGACACCGAACCGGCGTTCTTGCCGCCGTGGGCCTCGATCATGGCCTTGTACTCGTCGCGGGAATGATGCTCGAATGTGCCGCTGATGACGATGGTCCTGCCTTGCAGCAGATCCGATGCGGGCCGCCCCACGTCGTCGGCCAGGGCAAACTGCAGACCGTACGATTTCAAGGTCTCGATTTGCCGGCGGCTCAGGGGAGAGGCAAAGAAATCCCTTAATTTGCCGGCAATCTTCTCCCCTATCTCATCGACCGCGGCCAACTGCTCGAAAGAAGCATTGGCCAGTGTGTCGATATCGCGGAAGGCATAGGCCAGTTTCTTGGCCACCGACTCGCCCACATAGCGGATGCCCAGGGCAAACAGCACCCTTTCGAAAGGCACTTGACGCGACTGCTCAATCTGGGCCATCAGGTTGCGGGCCGATTTGTCGCCCAGGCGCTCCAGCGAGGCAATATCCTCCACCGTAAGGCGGTAGATGTCTGTAATGTCTCTCAAGTAGCCGTTGCGATACATCAGATCGACCGTCTCGTCGCCCAGACCTTCGATATTCATGGCCCGACGCGAGGCAAAATGCACCAGCCGTGCCTTGATCTGCGGCGGGCAGTGCTGCCAGTCGGGGCAAATCCAGGCGGCCTCCCCTTCTTCGCGCATGAGCGGGGCGCCGCACTGGGGACAGGTGACCACAAAATGGACCTTTTCCACCTTGGCCTCGGAGCGGTGATCCACATCCACCCCCACTATCTTGGGAATGATTTCACCGCCCTTCTCCACATAGACCATGTCACCGATGTGCAAGTCCAGATTTTCGATGAAATCGGCATTGTGCAAGGTGGCCCGCCTCACCGTGGTGCCCGACAGCTGGACGGCGTCGAGGTTGGCCACGGGCGTGACGATGCCGGTGCGTCCCACCTGGAAATCGACCGAGTTGAGCCGGGTACGGGCCCGTTCGGCCTGGAATTTATAGGCAATGGCCCAGCGCGGCGACTTGGCCGTGTAGCCCAACTGCTCCTGCTGAGCCAGCGAATTGACCTTCAAGACGATGCCATCTGTGGCGAAAGGCAGGTTCTTGCGCTCTGTATCCCAATAGCTGATAAAGGCCGACACTTCCGCCAGCGTCCTGCATTTTTTCATGGCGTCCGACACATGGAAGCCCCACTGGCGGGCCATTTGCAGGTTGTCGTAATGACTGTCGCCGGGCAGTTTGTCGCCCAGCATATAATAAAGATAGGCATCCAGCCGGCGGGAAGCCACCACCTGGGGATTCAACTGCTTCAAAGTGCCCGATGCCGCATTGCGCGGATTGGCAAAAAGCGGTTCCTCGTTCTGCTCGCGCTCGCGGTTCAAATCCTCGAACACCTGCCAGGGCATGAGCACTTCACCGCGCATTTCAAAGAAATCGGGATAACCTTCCCCTTGCAGTTGGAGAGGGATGCTGCGGATGGTACGGACATTGCGCGTCACATTGTCGCCCCGCTGTCCGTCGCCACGGGTGAGGGCCTTGACAAGGCGGCCGTGTTCGTAGGTCAAGGAGATGGAAGTGCCGTCGAACTTAAGCTCGCAGACTATCTCGAAATCATCGTCCAGCAATTTGGCCGTCCGCTGGAAGAAAGCCTCCACTTCGGCCAGGGAATAGGTGTTGCCCAGCGAGAGCATGGGCCAGTGATGCGCCTCCTGCCGGAATCCTTCGCTCAGGTCGCTGCCCACCCGTTGCGTGGGGGAATTCTCGTCGAAAAACTCCGGCCAGGCCGCCTCCAGCTGCTGCAACTCGCGCATCATGGCATCGTACTCGAAATCGCTCAGATCGGGTGCCGACAGCACATAATAGTCGTGGTCGGCCCGACGCAGCCGTTCGCGCAGCGCCTCAATCCGCTCTTCCGCCCTTTGACGATCGTTGACAGTTTCCATAGGCTCAATCATAGAAATTCCAGGAGATGCCGGCCTTGACCGAAGCCGGATTCAGCGGATAATGCAACACATTGAAATAGTTCGGCTCGGCAAACCAGCGGCTGCCATGCACGTACATGATGAAGAAGCGGGCCCGTTTCAGATGGAAATTGGCGTAGGCGTTCATAAACGGATAGTCGCCCACCTGTTTCTCGGTCTGCAGGTGATACATGCCCAGGGCCGGCGAATAGGCCGGGATGTAGTACGAAGTGTAGTAACGGCAATCCACGCCGATATGGGCTGTCATCACCTTGGAAAACATGGTCTTGATGTAGAGGTCGGCATAAGCGGCCACCCGGGGCAGCGGCAGCACGCTCTCGTTGCTCGACATCTGGCCTACGACGTCGAAGTCGAAATTGATCAGCTTGTAGCCCAGATGCTGTTTCCATTCGGCATAGAGCACCTGCAACTGTCCGTCGTACTGCTGCGGTTTGGCCTGGGTGTTGAAATAGACGTAATTGCTCACATTTTCCACCCCCACCTTCAGGTCCGTGCCCAGCGAAGGCATCAAAAGCCGGCCTTCCAGCCGCGCTTTGTAGATATTGTCGAGCGAATTGGTCCAGGTATAGTGGTTGGAATGGAAATGCCTGAGAAAATAATCGGGCCGGTTGTTGGTGACCCGGGCATTGGCTTCCACGCCGACAGGCAGTTTCCACAACCGGAAATGCGACTTCAGCTGGCCGTTGATGTCGAAGTCGCCGATGTTGCCCAGCAGGCACAGGCGGGCATCGGCATTGAACTGGAAGATGGAATCCTGCGTCGAAGTGAGCCGGCCGCCGGCCCACAGCAGGTTTTCGTGATGCAGCACCGCCTGACGGAAGGGATCCAGCGTGCTGGAATCCGGCAATGCCTCGCTCGACAGGGTGGCATAACGGCGGTATTCGTGCATGGCATAGGCCGTCAGGCCGAATTTGGCCCAGGAATGGAAGCCCTCGCGCAGCGACAGGCCCAGCACATTGCGCATCGTCAGCAAAGCCGCCGAATCGGCCGTATGGGTGCCGTCGATGTAAGCCTGGCTGTAATACGACTGGTTAGCCGTGCGCGAATCGTAGTTCTTGCGTCCCTGGTCCAGCTGGAAAGTGTGGATCAGGCTGGTCACAGGCACGAACACCTCGCTCGTGTCCTCGTCCACAATCTGCTCGCGCATGAACCCCAGGTGGTATTTATGGTTGAGGAACAAGTCGCGATAGACGGTCAGGTTGAAGGTGTTGGCCAGCGACACAGGGATGTTCAGGCTTTCGTATTCCCTATAACCGCCGCTCATTTCCAAAGGGCGGGTGATATAGTCGTCGTTGGTGATGCCGCCGTTCTCGTAGTTCTCGAACCGATGATAGGAAGCCCGGGCAAACAGCTCGTAGCGGGGGCTTTGGTAGTTGGTGAACAGGTGGGCCACCTTGTCGCGGGTAGCCAGACTTGTATAATAGCCGCGTGCCAGGATCGCTTCATAGTCGGCTCCGATGTTCCAGTTCTTGTTCATGTTGGCCGAGAAATAGAAGCGGAAATTCTCCTCCTGGGAATAATCGTTGCCCACGGTCGTGAAATAAGTGCCGTTGGTGAACGGGCGGGTCACGTTGATCCAGACCCACTCGTCGTTGGCGTCTTTCCAGTGGTCGTAAGGCTGCATGAACAGGAAACGCTCCTCCGCACGACGGTCTGTATAGACCATCGACTGCAGGGGGGAGCCCATATTGGCCAGGTAGGAGGCCGCCACGGTCGATTTGCGCTCCGGCAGGGCCATCAGCTGGAAATTGAGGTTGGCTGTGTCGATGTCGGTGGGGATGTGTTCGCCCAGCATATCGTCGATGCGCAGGGTCTTGAAACGGACGGCCAGTTGCTTGGTCGTGCCGGCTGTGCCACTGGTTTCGCTGCGTGTACCGCTGCGCGCGGGACGCCCCCGTGAGCCGGCGTCCGGACTGCCCATGATGGGCATCTGGGCATAGGACAAGCCGCAGCCTGCCGCCAGCAGCAGCCACACGGTCATTACTTTTCGCAGCACCTTGTTCATACTTGAAATGAAGTACAAAGATAACTCCCCGCGCGCGCAATCGCAAAACATTTTTTGCAAAAGCCCTCGCTTTGTCGTACTTTTGTTTCGTAATCGATTACATATCCACCCCATGAAAATTGAAGACAAGAAATTTGTAGCCCTCTCTTACGACCTCTACGTGGGCGGAGAAGAAGGCAGCGAGCCCGAACTGATGGAACAAGCCACCGCTGAGCGGCCCCTGACATTCGTGTTCGGCATGGGCATGATGCTCGAAGCATTTGAAGCCCAACTCAAAGGTCTCAACCAAGGTGACAGCTTCGATTTTGTCCTGCCCTGTGCCCAAGCCTACGGCGAGTATACGGAAGAGCATGTCGCCCAGTTGCCCAAGAGTATTTTCGAAATCGACGGCAAGTTCGACAGCGAGCACATCGCCGTCGATCAGATGGTGCCCATGATGACCGCCGACGGACAGCGCCTGGACGGTATCGTCATGGAGATCACCGATGAGCATGTCAAAATGGATTTCAACCATCCGTTGGCCGGCGAAGACCTGCATTTCATCGGTAAAGTGCTCGAAGTCAGGGAAAGCACCGACGAAGAGATGGAACAGCTGCTCCGTCCCTGCCAGGGCGGTTGCCAAGGCTGCCAAGGCGGCTGCAACAAAGACGAAGGCTGTCCTTCCAACTGCGGTTGCGACAATTGCGACTAAGTCATGGGCAATACTTTCGGACATATTTTCCGGCTGACCACTTTCGGTGAGTCCCATGGTCCGGCCATCGGCGGTGTGATAGACGGCTGTCCGGCCGGCGTTGCCGTCGATTACGACCTGCTCCGCCGGGCAATGGACCGGCGCCGCGGCGGGCAGTCTGCCCTGACCACCACCCGTCGCGAAGCCGATGAGGTGGAACTGCTGTCGGGCATCTTCGAAGGACGCACCACCGGCACACCCATCGCCTTTATCATCCGCAACGACAACACACGCAGCGAAGACTACGACAACCTGCGCCAGGTTTACCGGCCCTCCCATGCCGACTACAGCTACAGCTGCAAATATGGCATCCGCGACCACCGGGGCGGCGGACGCTCCTCGGCCCGCGAGACGGCCGCCCGCGTCGTAGCCGGTGCCTTCGCCCAGATGGTGCTGCGCGACAAACACATAAGCATCGAAGCTTTCACCACCCGCATAGGATCTGTCGGCATGGCTCCCGACACCGTTTTCGACTCAGCTGTCGCCGACGGCAACGTGCTGCACTGTCCCGATGCCAAGGCTGCCCAGGCCATGACCGAAGCCCTGACACAGGCCAAAGCCGCAGGCGACAGCCTGGGCGCTTGGGTGCACTGCATCGTCAAAGGGGTGCCTGCCGGCTGGGGAGAGCCTGTCTATGACAAGCTCCAGGCCATGCTGGCCGCCGCCATGCTGTCCATTCCTGCCTGCAAAGGCTTTGAATACGGCAGCGGCTTCGATGTGAGCCTGCCAGGCAGCCAAGCCAACGATGCTTTCTGCATCGAAAACGGGCGCATCCGCACCGCCAGCAACCACAGCGGCGGCATCCAGGGTGGCATCTCCAACGGCGAAGATATCTATTTCAACCTGGCCTTCAAGCCCATTGCCAGCATCAGCCAGCCACAGCAGACCGTCACCGTCGATGGGCAGCCCACCACCCTGCAGGTCAAGGGCCGCCACGATGCCTGTGTCCTGCCCCGCGCCCTGCCCGTGGTAGAAGCCATGGCCGCCATCACCCTGCTTGACGCCTATCTAATGGACAATGCAATTCACTCGTAATGAAAGAATTAACAACAGTCTATCGAAAACAATTCAACAATATGAAGAAACTTTTCTACCTCAGCATGATTGCATTAATTAGCTGCGCTTGTCAGCACAACACAAAAGACGACTTTAATTACAAGGCCGACCGTTTCGCCGACATGGAAATCCTGCACTACCAGGTGCCTGGTTTCGAAGACCTTTCCCTGCGGCAGAAAGAACTGATCTACGATTTGAGCCAGGCCGCCCTCTACGGACGCGACATCCTCTACGACCAGAACTGCCGCTACAACCTGCTGGTGCGCCACACCCTGGAAGCCATCTACCAGTACAGCACCATTGAAAAGAGCGGTGACGACTGGGATGCCTTCGTGGTCTATCTCAAGCGCGTATGGGTATCCAACGGCATCCATCACCACTATGCCACCGACAAGTTCACGCCCGGCTTCTCGGCTGAGTTCTTTACCAAAGCCCTGGCCGCCACTCCGCAGGAGCAGCTCGACCTGCCCAAGGACGAATTGCTCGTCTGCCTCGAGCCCATCATCTTCGATCCCACGGTGGCCGCCAAACGCGTCAATCAGAAGGAAGGCGAAGACCTGCTGCTCACCTCGGCCAACAACTACTATCTGGGAGTGAGCCAGGCCCAGGCCGAAAAGTTCTATGCCGACATGGCCGACCCCAACGATCCCCAGCCCATTTCCTATGGTCTGAACAGCCGCCTGGTCATGAAGGACGGCCGGCTCCAGGAAGAAGTCTGGAAGGTGGGCGGCATGTACAGTGACGCCATCGAAAAGATTGTCTATTGGCTGGAGAGAGCCCAGACCGTGGCCGAGAACCCGGCCCAGGCAGCCACCATCGCCAAGCTCATTGAATACTATCGCAGCGGCAACCTGCGCACCTTCGACGAGTACAACATCCTCTGGCTGCAGGACACCCAGTCGCAGGTGGATTTCGTCAACGGATTCATCGAGAACTACGGCGATCCCATCGGCATCAAGTCAAGTTGGGAAAGCACCGTCAACTTCAAGAACCTGGCCGCCTCGCACCGCACACAGGTCATCAGCGAGAACGCCCAGTGGTTTGAAGACCACGCCCCGATCGATCCCCGCTTCCGCAAGAAAGAGGTGAAGGGTGTTTCGGCCAAGGTCATCACCGTGGCCATGCTGGGCGGCGACTGCTACCCCACCACACCCATCGGCATCAACCTGCCCAATGCCGACTGGATCCGCCGCGACTACGGCTCCAAATCGGTCACCATCGAGAACATCACCGATGCCTACAGCAAAGCGGCCATCGGCAGCGGCTACAACGAGGAGTTCATGTGGAGCAAGAAGGAAATCGAGCTCTACAACAAATACGGTTCCATCACCGACAACCTGCACACCGACCTGCACGAGTGCCTGGGGCATGCCTCCGGCCAGCTGCTGCCCGGCGTGGACCCCAACGCGATGAAATCCTATCAATCGACCATGGAGGAAGCCCGTGCCGATCTGTTCGGCCTCTACTTCCTGGGCGACAAGAAACTGGTCGAACTGGGCATCCTGCCCAACGACGAAGCCTACAAGGCCGAGTACTACGAATACATGATGAACGGTGCACTCACCCAGTTGCGTCGCATCGAACTGGGCAACCAGATCGAAGAAGCCCACATGCGCAACCGTGCGCTGGTAGCCAACTGGGTGCTGACCTACGGCGGTCCCAAAGTGGCCGAGCTGCGCAAGCGCGACGGCAAGACCTACATGTATATCCACGACTACAAGGCCCTGCGTGAATGCTTTGGCCAGTTGCTGGCCGAAATCCAGCGCTGCAAGTCGGAAGGCGATTACAATGCCGCCCAGCAGCTAGTGGAGACCTACGCCGTCAACATTGACCAGGATTTACACAAAGAAATTCTGGACCGCTACGCCAAACTGGACATGACCGCCTACAAGGGCTTTGTCAACCCGGTCTTCAAGCCCGTCTATGAAGGCCAGAAACTGGTGGATGTAAAGATAGACTACAGCGAAGGCTACGTTGAGCAGCACTTGCGCTATTCCAAGGAGTACGCCACACTGAAAGCCGTAGAATAAAGCCTTACGACTCATAAGAAAAGCACGGCCGGACAGTCATCGACTGCCCGGCCGGCTTGTTCAAGAGAGTCTGCTTTTGAAAGCCCTGTCCATCACGCGTCGGTCGTCCTTTTCCTTGAGGGTCTCACGCTTGTCGTAGGCTTTCTTGCCCTTGGCCACGGCTATTTCCAGTTTCACCCAACCCTTTTCGCTGATAAACATCTTGGTGGGGACGATGGTGAAACCGGTTTCCTTGGTCTGACGCTCTATCTTGCGCAGTTCCCGGCGCGTGAGCAGCAGCTTGCGGTCGCGTTTGGGATTGTGGTTGTTGTAGGTGCCGTTTTCATAGACCGAGATCTGGATACCCTTGGCCCAGAGCTCTCCGGCATAGAACGTGACATAGCTGTCCGTCAGGCTGGCCTTGCCCTGCCGGATGGATTTCAGTTCGGTTCCCGTCAGCACCATGCCCGCCGTGTATGTTTCCAGCAGGATGTAGTCGAAAGAAGCCTTCTTGTTTTTGATCAGTATGTTACGTTCAACTTTCATGCTCAATTCGCAATGATTCGATTTTTTCCAGACGAGCCACCAGGCGGTCTCTGTCCGATTGGGGGCAGCGGATGCAAAAACGGCAGGTCTGGTCATAGACCGGATCAGAGACCGGCAGTTTTTCTTCCTTGACCAGCTTCATCAGGTCGTTGATGCTGAGATAATCGCAACTCACCGTCAGGGTGGTTTCCAAGGTCTTTTCCACAATGGTGGCCGCTGCCAGCGACTCCGAGGCCGCGGTCTTGTAGGCCACCGTCAGGCCGCTCGTACCCAGCAGGATGCCACCGAAATAGCGCACCACGATGATGAGGACATTGTTCAGGCCGTACGAACTGATCTGCCCCAGGATGGGACGTCCGGCCGTGCCCGAAGGCTCTCCGTCGTCACCGGCGCGGGTCTGGGGCTGTTCCACCCCCACGCTGTAGGCAAAACACACATGCCGGGCATCGTGGTATTTCTTGCGGAAGACATTGACCTGCTCCATGGCCTGTTCGGGACTGTCCACCTCGAAAGCGAACGACAGGAAACGACTGCCCTTGTCCTTGTAAAGGCCCTCCGAAGGAGCGGCTATGGTCCGGTAGCGGTCCGACACGACTGCTGGCTGTTGCGATGCGCTTAGAAGGTGTGGATCACCAGACCGCTGCGCAGCTTGGGTTCGAACCAGGTGGTCTTGGGAGGCATGATGTTGCCGCTGTCGGCGATGGCGATGAGCTGTTTCATCGACACAGGATACAGGGCCAGGGCTGCCTTCATTTCACCGCTGTCCACCCGACGCACCAGTTCTCCCAGTCCGCGGATGCCACCGACGAAATCGATACGTTTGTCTGAGCGCAGATCCTTGATACCAAGAATCTTGTCCAGTATCAGGTTGGACGAGATGGTCACATCCAGCACTCCGATGGGATCCTGGTCGTCATAGCGGCCCGGCTTGGCCGTCAGCGAATACCACTGTCCTTCAACATAGAGGGCAAAATTGTGCAGCGCTGCGGGATGATAGATCTCCCGCCCCATGCATTTCACCTCGAAATCGGCTTCCAAAGCCTTGAGGAAAGCCTGGGTGTCGAGTCCGTTCAAGTCCTTGACCACGCGGTTGTAGTCGATGATGTTCAGTTGGTTGTCGGGGAAGCAGACAGCCAGGAAATAATTGTATTCCTCGTCGCCGCGATGGTGCGGATTGGCCAGCCGGCGCTCGTTGCCCACCAGGGCTGCGGCGGCCGTGCGGTGGTGTCCGTCGGCGATATAGAGCGACGGCATGGCGGCAAAGCAGGCCGTGATGCGCGCGATGGTCCGATCGTCGTCAATCACCCAGAAATGATGGCCGAAGCCATCCGGGGCCACGAAATCGTACTCGGGTTTCTTTTTGGTCCACTCCGATACAATGGCATCCAGTTCGGCCTGGGCAGGATAGGCAAAGAAGACCGGCTCGATGTTGGCGCTGTTGATGCGGACATGCTTCATGCGGTCCTCTTCCTTGTCACGACGGGTCAGTTCGTGTTTCTTGATCACACCCGTCATGTAGTCCTCGACATTGGCACAGACCACCAGACCGTACTGCGTGCGGCCGTTCATGGTCTGGGCATAGATATAGTACAACTCTTTGTCGTCCTGCTTGAGCCAGCCCTTCTCGCGGAATTTGCGGAAGTTCTCCACAGCCTTGTCATAGACTTTGGGGTCGTGTTCGTCGGTTCCCTGAGGGAAATCGATTTCAGGCTTAATGATGTGATACAGTGACTTTTCGTTATCACCAGCCTCTTGACGGGCTTCTTCGGAGTTCAACACGTCATAAGGACGCGAAACCACCTGCTCGACTAAATCGACAGGTGGCCTCCAACCTCTGAAAGGTTTAATTTTTGCCATATTTTCGGTTTTGGCGGTACGCCCCGGGCAGGGGGCACCGGTTTTTATTTGTTCACGCGGAATCTCTCGTTGCCGTTCTCCAGGAAATCAACGATCTGGCGAGCGGCGGCGATACCGGCATTGATGTTGGCCTCGGCCGTCTGGGCACCCATCTTCTTGGGAGTGGCGAAATAACGGTCGGGGAACTTCGAGGCGAATTTGGCATCGGCAGCCGGCATGACATCGGTCATGTACTTGATGTCGGGACGGCTTTCCATGAGCATCAGCAACGAAGTCTCATCGATGACCTCCTTGCGGGCCGTGTTGATCAACACGCCGTTTTTCGGCATCTTGCCCACCAGGTCGGCATTGATCGAGTTCTTGGTCTCGTCGGTGGCCGGAATATGCAGCGACACAATGTTGCAAGTGCTGTACAGCTCTTCGGCGGAAGCCACGGGGATGATGCCCTCCTGCTTCATTGCCTCGGCGGGCACATAGGCGTCGTAGGCATAGACTTCCATGCCGAAGCCCTTGGCGATGCGAGCCACATTGCGACCGACATTGCCGTAGGCGTGGATACCCAGTTTCTTGCCTTTCAGTTCAGTACCGGAGGTGCCGTTGTAGAGATTGCGGACGGCATAGACCATCAGACCCAGGGCCAGCTCGGCCACAGCGTTGGAGTTCTGTCCGGGAGTGTTCATCACACAGACACCATGCTTGGTGGCGGCAGCCAGATCGACATTGTCATAACCGGCACCGGCGCGAACTACGATCTTCAGTTGGGGTGCGGCAGCCAGGACATCCTCATCGACCACGTCGCTGCGGATGATGATGGCATCGGCCTGGGCGGCAGCCTTCACAAAATTGGCCTTGTCACCGTATTTTTCGAGCAGGACCATTTCATAGCCTGCCTTGTCAAGCACTTCCTTGATGCCTTTTACAGCCACGGGGGCAAAAGGCTTGTCAGTAGCAACTAAAACCTTCATAATACCTTGTTAGTCTGTTATCTTGTTGCAGCAAATTTCTTCATTGTGTCAACCAGGGCCTGGACACCGGCCAGAGGCATGCCGTTGTAGATGGAGGCGCGGAAGCCGCCCACCGAACGGTGGCCCTTGATGCCGACCATGCCGGCCTCGGCGGCGAACTTGGCGAAATCTTCCTCCAGGTCTTTGTACTCGTCGGCCATGACAAAGCAGACGTTCATGATGGAACGGTCTTCCTTGCAGGTGACGGTCCCCTTGAACATACGGTTGTTGTCGATTTCATCGTACAGAATGCCGGCCTTCTCCAGGTTGATCTTGTGGATAGCCTCGACACCGCCCAGCTGCTGGTACCACTTGGCCGTCTGCAGTGCCGTGAAAATGGGCAACACAGGAGGCGTGTTGAACATCGACTCCTTGTCCACGTGGGTACGGTAGTCGAGCATGGTGGGGATGGGACGGCTCACACGGCCCAAAGCGCTCTTGCGGACGATGACCAGGGTGACACCGGCAGGAGCCAGGTTCTTCTGGGCACCGGCGAAAATCAGGTCGTAGTGCGTGAAGTCGATCGGACGGGAGAAGATATCGGACGACATGTCGGCGATGACAGGAATGTTGCCGAACGACAGGTCCTTGTGGGTTTCCGTGCCGTAGATGGTGTTGTTGGAGCAATAGTAGAAATAATCCACATCGGCAGGCACTTCGTAAGTCTTGGGGATATAGGTGTAGTTGTCGGCCTTGGAAGAAGCCACGACGTTCACTTCACCGAAGAGCTTGGCTTCCTTGATGGCCTTGGAGGCCCAGGTGCCGGTATCCAGGAAGGCAGCCTTCTTTTCCAGGAAGTTGTAGGGGGCCATGCAAAACTGCATGCTGGCGCCGCCGCCCAGGAAGACGACATCGAAATCCTCGGGAATCTGCAGCAACTCCTTGATGAGCGCGCGAGCTTCGGTGATTACAGCGGTGAATTCCTTGCCACGGTGGGATACCTCCATCAGCGACAAACCGGTTCCGGCGAAATCAATGACTGCTTCGGCAGTCTTCTTGATGGCATACTCACTCAGGATCGAGGGACCTGCGTAAAAGTTGTATTTCTTCATGATTGGGTTGAATTGATGATTCCTCTTTTTTGCGATTAAAGCGCAGCAAAATTACAACTTTATTTTCGTTCGGCAATTATTTCCTTCCATAATTATTTTGGTCGGCCGCGAGGGGCCGTAATCGCGAAATTATTCTTATTTTTGCAGACCGGGTCAAAGCAAGGAAAACCATGTCACAACCTCTGGCAGAAAGAATGCGTCCGTCCACTTTGGACAACTATGTCGGTCAGCAGCATCTGGTCGGACAGGGAGCCGTCCTGCGCAAAATGATCGACAGCGGACGGCTGTCCTCCTTTATATTATGGGGGCCTCCGGGGGTAGGCAAGACCACCCTGGCCCGCATCGTGGCCACCCAGCTGGCCTGCCCGTTCTTTACGTTGAGTGCTGTCACCTCCGGGGTCAAAGAGGTGCGCGATGTCATCGAAAAGGCCCGCAACAGTCTTTTCTTCGAGGGCAAGACTCCCATCCTTTTCATCGATGAAATCCACCGTTTCAACAAGGCCCAGCAAGACTCCCTGCTCTCAGCTGTCGAAAACGGCACCATCGTCCTGGTGGGCGCCACCACCGAAAATCCTTCTTTCGAGGTGATCACTCCCCTGCTCTCCCGTTGTCAGGTCTATGTGCTCAAACCCCTGGAAAACGAAGACCTCGACGCCCTGCTCCAGCGCGCCATCACCGAAGACAAAGAGCTGAAACAAAGAGATATACATATCGAAGAGAAAGACAATCTCTTCCGCTTCGCCGGAGGTGATGCCCGCAAGCTGCTCAATATCATCGAGCTCATGTGCCAGGCTGAGGATCCCGGCCAGCCCGTCGTCATCAACAACCGCACCGTCGTGGAGCGATTGCAGGAGAACCCCATGGCCTACGACAAGAACGGCGAGATGCACTACGACATCATTTCGGCCTTCATCAAGTCGGTCCGGGGCAGCGATCCCGATGCAGCCGTCTATTGGCTGGCCCGCATGATCGAAGGCGGCGAAGATCCCAAGTTCATTGCCCGGCGCCTGCTCATTCTGGCCAGCGAAGACATCGGTCTGGCCAATCCCAACGCCCTGCTGCTGGCCAACGCCTGCTTCGATGCCATCCACAAGATCGGCTGGCCCGAAGGGCGCATCATCTTGTCGGAAACCACCGTCTATCTAGCCTCCAGCCCCAAGAGCAACTCGGCCTACCTGGCCGTGGACGGCGCCCTGGAGACCGTGCGCCAGACGGGCAACCTACCCGTGCCGCTCCACCTGCGCAACGCCCCCACCAAATTGATGAAAAACCTGGGCTACGGCGCCGAATACAAATATCCCCACGATTTTCCGGGACACTTTGTCGAGGAGCAGTACCTGCCGCCCGAAATGCAGGGGCGCCCCGTCTGGCAGCCCCAGGACAACCCCGCCGAGAACAAACTTCGCGACTTTTTGCGCCAACGCTGGAAAAACCGTTTCTAAACCTGCATTATCCCTAGCCTGTATCAAAATATGAGCGAGCAGCAAGTCAGAACAGAGGAAGACCCAACCGGCGAGGTGCTGGAACTGGCCACCCGGGCCGGGCACATCCTCCTGGAAAACGGGGCCGAAATTTCGCGCGTGGAAGAAACCATGGAGCGGATTTCCACCCATTTCAACGTCGATCACAAGAGTTTCTTCGTCCTGAGCAACGGCATCTTCACCACAGGCAGGCATTTTGCCGAGGTGGAATACATTCCCTTCAAAGGCACCCAACTCGACAAGGTGGTCGAGGTGAACCAGTTGTCGCGGGACATCGAAGCAGGCAAACTCGATTTGCACCAGGCCAGCCAACGCATGGACCAGATCAGCCGCCTGCCGGGCAAACCTTTCTGGGAGCAATTGCTGGGCGCCTCTGTGGGCAGTGCGGGATTCTGCATCATTTTCGGCGGCAGCCTCTTCGACGCCGCCGTGTCGTTCATTGCCGGGCTGCTGCTCTATTTCTTCATCCTCACTGTCGGCGCCAGGCACATGACCAAACTCTTCTGCAATATCTGCGGCGGAGCCGTTGCCTCACTTGTCTGCCTGCTGTGCTACCAGGCCGGTCTGGGCGACAATCTGAGCCACATGATCATCGGGGCCATCATCCCGCTCATCCCCGGTGTGTCCTTTACCAACGGCATCCGCGACATCGCGGGTGAAGACTATATTGCCGGCACCACCCGCCTGCTCGATGCATTGATGGTTTTTTTCAGCATTGCCCTGGGCGTTTCGCTGGTCCTGCTCATCGACGGACGCATCCAGGGAGCCATGCTTTCGTTGCATCCCTCGGTTTCCGACCCGCTCACATCCAATTTCTTCATACAACTCTTGTCTGCCTTTGTCGGCACGCTGGGCTTTGCCGTGCTGTTCGGCGTGCCCCGTCGCCACTACCTGCTCTGCGGCATCACGGCCACCGCCGGTTGGGCCGTCTATCTCGTCATGTTGCACCATGGAGGTGCCACGGTAGTGGGCGCTTCCGCCCTGGCCACCGTTGCCGTGGCCCTGGTCTCGCAATATCTGGCAGTAATCAGGCATTGCCCTGTCACCGTGTTCCTCATCTGCGGTATATTCCCGCTCATTCCCGGGGCCGGCATCTACTGGACCACCGGCTATATCGTGTCCAACCAGTTGCGCGCCGCCCTCGAAAGCGGTTTCACCGCGCTGAAAATCACTGTCGCCCTGATCCTTGGCATCATCCTGGTGACTGAGCTGACTGCACTTTTCTACCGCAAAAAGCAAAAACAAGGATAATTTTGCACCACTTTTATATTTTATATATACCTTTGCTATCTGAAACCGATAAACAAACCAATATGAAGAAACACCTCATCCTTCTTTCGTTTGCCATGGCCAGTGTATCCCTGATGGCCGATGAAGCGCCTTTCCATATTCGCATCAGGACGTCGCAGGAAACCCTTGTCCGCAAAATCATTTTGAGGTAATAAAAAATACATGGGATCGCTCCTCCATTTTGGATAATATTTCTTTATCTTTGCGACAATTGAAAGAGAAAATAGAGACCACCCATTTCAGTCAAACCACCAGTTCTATGAAAAGAATCATCCTCCACGGCTGCCTGTTGCTGACAGGGCTGATTGCCGTCCTGATGCTCACGGGCCAGCCCCTTGTTGCCGCCAAGCCCTCCGATGCCACCACCGACCAGCTCAAGTACAAAGACGTGATGGCCACCATGGAACGCGCCAACCGCTACTTCATGACCAAGTATGCCGATGTGGCCGCCCCAAGCCATGTGCGCGGCGTAACCCGTCCCAGCCATATCTGGACCCGAGGTGTCTATTACGAGGGCCTTATGTCGCTGCACCAGATCAATCCCCGCGAAGAGTATCTGCAATACGCCACCGACTGGGCCGATGCCCATCAGTGGGGCCTGCACCGGGGCAACACCACCCGCAACGCCGACAACCAGTGTGCCGGCCAGACCTATCTGGAACTCTACAAACTGGAGCCCACTCCCGACAAGATCAAGAACATCCGCATCTGCATGGATATGCTCGTCAACACGCCCCAAAACGGCGATTGGACCTGGATCGACGCCATCCAGATGGGCATGCCCATCCTGGCCCTGATGGGACAGGTCACGCAAGATGAGCGCTACTGGGAAAAAGCCTGGCAGATGTACAGCGAGACACGCAATGTGATCGGCGGCGGCCTGTGGAACGAAAAAGACGGACTCTGGTGGCGCGATGCTGCCTTCTGCCCGCCCTTTGTCACCCCCAACGGCAAGCAGTGCTACTGGTCGCGGGGCAATGGCTGGGTCTTCGCCGCCCTGGCCCGCTACATGGAGCGCACGCCCTCCAACGAAGCCCATCGCAAGCAGTACGTCAAGGATTTCAAGGCCATGGCCAAAGCTTTGGTTCCCCTGCAGCGTGAAGACGGTTACTGGAATCCCAGTCTGGCCGACCCGGACGATTTCGGCGGCAAGGAAAGCAGCGGCACTGCCCTCTTTGTCTTCGGCATGGCCTGGGGCATCCGACAGGGCATCCTGCCGGCCAGGGAATACATGCCGGTGGTGGTCAAAGGCTGGAAGGCCTTGGAAGAGGCTGTCCATCCCGATGGCTTCCTGGGCTATGTCCAGGGCACCGGCAAGCAGCCCAGCGAAGGTCAGCCCGTCACCTACGACAACGAGCCAGACTTTGAGGACTATGCCCTCGGCTGCTTGCTCATGGCAGGCTCAGAGGTCTATAAGCTCTGCCGCGAATAAATACTTACTGAAAATCAACCCTTTATTATTAATCCTTTTATAAAACAAAACGTACTCAAAAATGAAAAAGTTTAGTTTTTTACTTGTGTTGGGCGTTATTGCTCTTTTCATGAGTAGTTGCCAGAGTTACAGACACTCCATGCGTGAACCGGCCAACCATGTCGAGTTTTATGCAGATGACTTTGAACTCTCCGAACCTGTCACCGGTGAAGCCACCATCACCCGTGTTTTGGGCGTTGACTGGGAGCACACATTTGGTACAACCACAACGGGTATCGTCAACAACAATTACGAATTACCCATCATCGGCACCTTGCTCAGCAACACAGGCGCCAATTATGCCATCTACGATCTCCTGCAGAAGAATCCGGGCTACGATGTGATTTTCTTCCCGCAGGTAGAAGTCCACAGATCGGCCCCCATCCTCGGCACCGACTTCTTCAGTACGACCACCTACAAGGTGACCGCCCGTCTTGGAAAGATGAAACAAAAATAAGGAATAATCCCTCCATTGGAGCGGGCTGGGAAAAGTTTTCCCGGCCCGTTTTTTTTATGTCAAAAAAAAGGATCAGGCGGCCAGATGGGTCAGGAGGATTTTCAGTCCGATGGCGATCAGGATGAGACCGCCCAGCAATTCAGCCCTTTTGGTCAGACGGTCGCCCGTAGCCAGCGACAAAAGCAGGGCTACCCACGACAGGACAAACGACACGACGCCGATGATGGTCACCGCCACCCACAGGGAAATGTCGAGCAATGAGAACGACAACCCGACGGCCAGGGCATCGATACTGGTAGCCACTGCCAGCAACAACACCGTATGCCAGCGGTAAGGGTCGATGACACGATGGCCTTCCTGTCCGGGATGAAGGTTTTCCCATATCATCCTGATTCCCAGGAATGCCAGGATGCCGAAAGCGATCCAATGGTCGAAACGGTGGATATAGTCATAGAACTGACTGCCGGCCAGCCAGCCCAGACAGGGCATCAGCGCCTGGAACAGCCCGAACATGAAAGCCAGCCGCAGCATGGGCCACCACTGGAAGCGCTTCATCACCAGGGCGCAGGCCACAGATACCGCAAAACAGTCCATGGCCAGTCCGATGGCAACCAACAATATCTCAATCAGACTCATATATCTTCCTGCCAGGGGCAGTCTTCCAGCTTGAAACGCAGACGAAGGCGTCCGTTGTCGTAGTCGTGGGAAATGATCTTGAAACGCCCCACCTGGGCGGTATGCTGCACATGGGCCCCGATGCAGGCGCAGGCATCGTAATCGCCGATACGCACGATGCGCAGCGTGGCGCTGGCATCGTCGGGCAGTTTGCTCAAATCGACAATGGAGGCGGCCTGCTCACGAGGCATGAACTCGATGCTTACCGGCAGGTCGGCGGCCAGCACTTCGTTGACGCGACGCTCTACGGCAGCGATCTCTTCTTCTGTGAGCGGCCTGGGCAGTTCATAGTCACATTTGCTCTTCTTGCGTTCGATATGCGCGTTGCGCGAGCGCGGGCAACCATACATTTTGACCATTGTGGCGTTCAGGATATGCTCCACCGTATGCATGGGCTGGTATTCCTGCTTGTTGTGTCCGTTCAGAACCGGCGTTTCCATATTCTTGACACTGTCTGTTGATTATTGCGACCGCAAAAGTAATAAATAAAACCCATTTGCCGTCAGACGGCGCGATTTGAAAATATATTTGCGAATGCCCCCTGATTGCACTATTTTTGCCGATTATAATCACTCTTGAATAGACACACTATGAACGACCAGATCAGACAAATTGCCGAACGGCTGCGCGGCATGCGCGATGCCGTCGATTTGACCGTCCAGGAGGTGGCTGCCCTGTGCGACATCAGCCCGGACGACTATGAAAAATACGAGAGCGGCACGGTGGACATTCCCATGAATTTCATCTGCAGCTTCGCCAACCGCTTCAACATCCAGCCTTCGGCCCTGATATCGGGCGAGGAGCCCTACATGAGCAGCTACTTCCTCACCCGCAAGGACAAGGGCCTCTCTGTCGAACGGCAGAAAGCCTACAAATACCAGGCCCTGGCCATGGGCTTCAAGAATGCCAAGGCCGAGCCCTTCATCGTCACGGTCGAGCCCAACGACACCCCCATTGCGGAGCTGCACATGAACAGCCATCCCGAACAGGAATTCAACATGGTGCTCGAAGGTACGATGCTGCTCATTATCGATGGCAAGCAGCTGACACTGAACGAGGGCGACAGCATCTATTTCGACTCGACCAAACCCCACGCCATGAAAGCGCTCAATGGCAAACGCGTCCGTTTCTTTGCCATCATCATGTAAAACATTGTTTACCGATACCTCATCATGATTCTTGACAAATATCTCAAGCAAGTGGAATTCTCCTCCATGGAGGATTTCCGCCAACATCTGGAATTCATCATCCCCGAGCATTTCAACTTCGGTTACGACGTAGTCGATGCCTGGGCGGCCCAGCAGCCCGGCAAGCGGGCCCTGTGCTGGACCAACGACCAGGGCAGCCACCGGGAATACACTTTTGCAGACATCAAGCGCTATTCCGACCAGACGGCCTCCTTCTTCCAAAGCCTGGGCATCGGACGCGGCGACAAGGTGATGCTCATCCTCAAACGCCGCGTCGAGTTCTGGTTTTCGATCGTCGCCCTGCACAAGCTGGGGGCTGTGGTCATTCCGGCCACCCACCTGCTCACCAAGAAGGACATCGTCTATCGCAACAACTCGGCCGGCATCAAAATGATCGTCGCCGCCGGCGAACAGGTCATCCTCGACCACATCCAGGCGGCCGTGCCCGAATCGCCCACCCTGGAAAGACTCGTCTCGGTGGGCAGCCTCTACCCAGAAGGCTGGGAGAATTTCCAGCAGGGCATCGAAAAAGCCCCGGCTTTTGTCCGTCCCGCACATGTCAACGACAACGACGACATCTGCATCATGTACTTCACCTCCGGCACCAGCGGCGAGCCCAAGATGGTGGCCCACGACTTCACCTACCCCATCGGCCACATCATCACGGCCAAATATTGGCACAACCTCAACGAAAACAGCCTGCACCTGACGGTGGCCGACACGGGCTGGGGCAAGGCCGTCTGGGGCAAGCTCTACGGCCAGTGGTTTGTCGGAGCCTGCGTCTTTGTCTATGACCACGAGAAATTCGCCGCCGCCGATATCCTCAAGATGATAGAGCAATACCATATCACCTCCTTCTGCGCCCCTCCCACCATCTACCGTTTCCTCATCCGCGAGGACATGGCCGCATACGACCTGAGTTCGCTCACCTACTGCACGGTGGCCGGCGAGCCGCTCAACCCCTCGGTCTATGATACCTTCTACAAAAACACAGGCATCAAGCTGCGCGAAGGCTTCGGACAGACCGAGACGACTATGACCATCGGCACCTTCCCCTGGATGGAGCCCAAGCCCGGTTCGATGGGCGTGCCCAACCCGGCCTACGACATGGATCTGCTCACGGCCGACGGCCGCGTGGCCGAAGAAGGCGAACAGGGCGAAATCGTCTTCCACACCGACAAGGGCCGACCCTGCGGCCTGTTCAAGGAATATTACCGTGATCCGGCCCGCACCCGCGAAGTCTATCACGACAACCTCTACCATACGGGCGATGTGGCCTGGCGCGACCAGGACGGCTATTTCTGGTTTGTCGGCCGCACCGACGATGTCATCAAGAGCTCGGGCTATCGCATCGGCCCCTTCGAGGTGGAGAGTGCCCTGATGACCCATCCGGCCGTTGTGGAATGCGCCATCACGGGCGTGCCCGACGAAATCCGCGGCCAGGTGGTCAAGGCCACCATCGTGCTGGCCAAGGAATACCGCAACGCCGACAAGGAAGCGCTCACCAAGGAAATACAGCATCACGTCAAAGTCACCACTGCGCCCTACAAATATCCGCGTGTCGTGGAATTTGTCGATGAACTGCCCAAGACCATCAGCGGCAAGATCCGCCGGGTCCAGATCAGAAAAGAAGACCAAAAATAACGCCTATGTTACAGTCCATGACCGGCTATGGCAAAGAGCAAGCCGAAATCAACGGAAAGAAAGTCACAGTAGAGATCAAGTCGCTCAACAGCAAGCAAATGGATCTTTATATGAAAATATCCCCCTTGTACAAGGATTGGGAAAACGAGGTCCGCAACAGCCTGCTCAACCGCCTGGAACGCGGCAAGGTGGATCTGTCCATCTATACCGAAAACCTGTGTGCGGCCACCGAAACCAGCATCAACACGACGCTGCTCGAGACTTACTACGAGAAACTGTGCCAGACATCCCGCCAGTTGGGCATACCCATGACCGAAGACCCCTGGCCGGTGCTGCTCAAACTGCCCGATGTGCTGAAAAACGAGAGCCAGCCGATCGACGAGGACGAATGGGAGACCGTACGCGACCTGCTCGACAAGGCCGTGGACCATCTCATCGATTTCCGGTTGCAGGAAGGGCGCATGCTCTCACGCTTTTTCCTGGAGAAAGTGACCAATATCGAAGAGCTGCTCGCCCAGGTCGAACCCTACGAAGCTGAGCGGATAGCCCACATCAAAGCCCGTCTGACCGACGCCCTGGAAAAACTCGGCCAGACAGACTACGACAAGAACCGCTTCGAGCAGGAACTCATCTATTATCTGGAGAAGCTCGACATCACCGAGGAGAAGACTCGCCTGAGCAACCATTGCCAGTACTTCCGCCAGACCATGGACGAGGAAGGCGGCGGCAAAGGCAAGAAACTGGGCTTCATCATCCAGGAGATGGGACGCGAAATCAACACGCTGGGTTCCAAGTCCAACCAGGCCGAGATGCAACGCCTGGTCGTCTGCATGAAAGACGAACTCGAACAAATGAAAGAACAGATACTCAACGTGCTCTAAGATGATACGCACAGGGATATTCGGCGGCAGTTTCCACCCCATACACTATGGTCACATCGCTGTAGCAGACTATTTCTACCACAGCGGTCTGCTCGATGAGGTGTGGTTTGTGGTGAGTCCGCTCAATCCCTTCAAGCAGGGACAATCCATGGCCGGGGCCCGGCAGCGGCTCGGGCAGGTGCGCCAGGCGCTGAAGGACTATCCCCAGTTCAAGGTCTGCGATATTGAGTTGCAACTGCCCCGCCCTTCCTATACCACGCAAACCTTGCAAGCCCTGTCGGAAAACTATCCCGACCGGGTCTTCTCGCTCATTATCGGCGGCGACAACCTCGACAAGTTTGCCCGCTGGAAAGACTACGAGTACATCCTGGCACACTATGACATCCTGGTCTATCCCCGCCCCGGCGCCACCAACAAAGTGCCCGAAGGATGGGACCGGGTCAGGCTGTTTGCCGATGCCCCCCAGATGGACATCTCTTCCACCCAGATACGCGAAGCCCTATGAAACTCAAACAGCGGATAGCCCGATTCATCCTCAAATGCGCCGGCTGGACGGCCGAAGACCGTCAGCGCGACATCAAGCACTGTGTCATGGTCATCGCGCCTCACACCAGCAACTGGGATTTCGTGATGGGCAAGTTGGCGGCCATCGCCGAGGACCGGCAGGGACGCTTTCTCATCAAGAAAGAATGGTTTTTCTTTCCGTTCAACCTGTTTTTCAACTGGATAGGCGGCATCCCCGTCGATCGCAAGGGCGGACGGGCCCACATGACCTCCATGCTGGCCGAAAAATTCCAACAAGCGCCCGAACTGTGCCTGGCCATCACCCCGGAGGGCACGCGCAAACCCAACCCCGACTGGAAGAAAGGCTTTTACTATATCGCCATCAAGTCCCAGGTGCCCATCGTCATCACCCGCATCGACTATGGAAAAAAACATGTGGGCATCGACGAGGTGTTCTACCCCACCGGCGACGAGACAGCCGACATCAAGGCCGTCAAGGAATACTATCGCCACACCACCGCCAAGCATCCCGAAAACTTTCGTCTGGAATAACGACCCATGAGAATCAGCCTCATACAAACCGATATCATTTGGGAGAACGCCCCAGCCAACCTCCAGCACTATGGCAGCATCCTCCACTCGCTCCAAGGACAGAGCGACCTGGCCGTCCTGCCCGAGATGTGCTTCAACGGTTTTGGCAGCGATGTGGTGAGGATAGCCCAGCCCAACGACAGTGAAACCCTGCGTCGCTTGCAGGCCATGGCCTGTGAGAACCGCCTGGCCGTGACAGGCTCCTTTGCCGCCAAGGAAGAGACGGCACAAGGTACCCGCTATTTCAACCGGGGCTTCTTTTTCTATCCCGACGGCAAGGCGGTCTTTCACGACAAACGGCATCTGTTCCGCCTCGGTGTCGAAGGCGAACTGATGTCCACCAACGCCCAAAAGCCCTGCATCGTCGAATACATGGGCTGGAAAATCCTGCTCATCGTCTGCTACGACCTGCGTTTTCCCGTCTGGTGCCGTAATGTCGGTCTGGGCTACGACCTGATGATCTGCGTGGCCAACTGGCCGGCCGTGCGCATTGCCTCCTGGGACAACCTGCTCGAAGCCCGGGCCACCGAAAACCAGGTCTATGCCTGCGGTCTCAACCGGGTGGGCCGCGACGGGCTGGACATCGAATACAACGGCCATTCCGTCATCTTCGATCCCATCGGACGACAACTTACCGATCTGCCCGAAGGCCGGGCCGCCGTCGAGACCGTCTGCCTGAGCCAGGAAAAACTGGCCCATTACCGCGACACTTTCCCCGCCTGGCGTGATGCCGACCCCTTCAAACTGCTGTAGCCTATGCCTCACACTCCCGATCTCTCCTCTATCAGGCTCATCGGCTTCGACGCCGACGACACCCTCTGGCGCAATTCGGTCTATTTTGTCGAGGCCGAGCGCAAACTCGCCGACCTGCTCAGTCCCTGGCTGTCGGCCCGGGAGTTGCATCCCCGCCTGGTCGCCACCGAAACGGCCAACATGCCCTGGTATGGCTACGGCGTCATGGCCTATACCCTCTCGCTCATCGAGACAGCCGCCCGCGAAAGCCACTACGAGATTTCTGCCCGCGACATGGAAAAGATCCTGGAAATCGGCAAATGGATGCTCGCCCATCCCATCGAGCTCTACGACGGCGTCGGGCAAGTGCTGCCCATCCTGCAACAACACTACCGGCTGGTCATCATCACCAAGGGCGACATGCTCGACCAGGAGCGCAAACTGCAGAAATCGGGGCTGACACCCTATTTCGACCACATCGAAATCGTCTCGGAAAAACATCAGGACAACTATCGCGACATGCTCTGCCGTCTTGGGGCAAGTCCCCGGGAGTTTCTCATGGTGGGCAATTCACTCAAATCGGACATCGCACCGGTGCTGGCCATCGGCGGACAAGCCGTCCACATTTCCACCGACAATATCTGGGAATATGAGAAATCCGAAAAGCCCGACCAACCATACATTGAAATCTCCCGGATGGACGAACTCCTTCCCCTGCTGGGTTTGCAGGCGCATTGAGCCAGTCCCCGCACTTACAATATTCACCTATTCTGTCATTCAACATAAAACGACATGGTTTCCTGCGAAATAATCAACTACTGCACTGATACTTCCAAACTAATGGAGGCTGTCCGGGGCATCCAAAGCGACTACTTCCTGATGCTCACCGACCCCCGGCTGACCCCTGAGCATATTGTCTGGGGGCCGACCTCACGGCAGCGCCTCCTGCAGGCCGCCGTCATGAGCCAGGCCGGTCTGATCTATGCCGACTACCGCGAAGAAGGACAGCCTCATCCGCTCATCGACTACCAGGCAGGCAGCCTGCGCGACGATTTCGATTTCGGGAAAATCGTGCTGATACACACTGCCACCGCACGACAAGCATTGCAAGGCCTGCCCGCTTGCCGGTTTGCCGCCTTCTATGCCCTGCGGCTGGCCATTTCCCGCCAGCGTGCCATCGTCCATCTCAAAGAAACACTCTATACGGTGGCCGACAGCGCGCAAACCGACCACGAACAGGCCATGTTTGCCTATGTCAACCCCCGCAACCGCGAGGTCCAGATAGAGATGGAAGCCGTCTGCACCGACCACCTGCGGCAAATTGGGGCCTGGCTGTCGCCCGCCACAGAAAGTGTGTCGCTCGCCCAGGGCGACTTTCCCGTCGAAGCGTCGGTCGTCATTCCCGTGCGCAACCGCATCCGCACCATCGCCGACGCCGTCGCATCGGCCCTGGAGCAGCAATGTTCTTTCCCCTTCAATGTGATCGTGGTGGACAATCATTCCACCGACGGTACCACAGAAAAGCTGCTTGAGATGGCCGCCCGTGACGCCCGGCTCATCGTGCTCCGCCCCGAACGCCAAGACCTCAATATCGGCGGTTGCTGGAACACAGCCATCCTGGACGACCATTGCGGACGCTTTGCCGTCCAGCTCGACAGCGACGACCTCTACAGCGCCCCCGACACCCTGGCCCGCATCGTCGATGGCTTCTACGCCCAGCAATGTGCCATGCTGGTGGGCAGCTACCGCATTTGCGACTTCAACCGCCAAACGCTGCCGCCCGGTCTAATCGACCACCGCGAATGGACCGACGGTAATGGCAAGAACAATGCCCTTCGGATCAACGGGTTGGGAGCCCCAAGGGCCTTCTTCACGCCCCTGCTCCGGGAGATACTCTTTCCCAACACCAGCTACGGCGAAGACTATGCCGTAGGCCTGGCCATCTCCAGGAGATGGAAGATCGGACGCATCTACGACGAGCTCTATCTCTGCCGCCGCTGGGAAGACAATACCGATGCCTCGATGACTTTGGAACGCCTCAATGCCAACAATGCCTACAAAGACCAGCTCCGCAGCCTGGAGTTGGCAGCCCGGCAGCAAATGAACCGCCTATGACCGCCCATCAGGAATTCTTCCGTCAGCAACTGGCCGTCTGGCCGCTGGCCCGCCAGAACTACGAATCGCAGCGCCTGGCCCGGTATCGCGACCTGTGGTTTGGCGACGCCTGCCGCATCCGGCTCATCTGCCTGCCGGCCCGCATCGGTTCCTCCTCGGCCAAAATCACCGCCAAGGGCGAGGTGGACCGGCCCTGTTTCCTCTGTGCCCACCGCCTGCCGCCCGAGCAGCAGGCCCTGCCCCTGCCCGGAACGGACGATTTCCGGCTGCTGGTCAATCCTTTTCCCGTGTTCCCGCAGCATTATACCATCCCATCGGTCGCCCACCGGCCCCAGGCCCTTTTGTCAGACCTGGAGCTGATGTTCTCACTGGCCGTCGAAATGGACGACCTGGTGCTGTTCTACAACGGCGGACGCTGCGGTGCCTCCGCTCCCGACCACCAGCATTTCCAGGCCGGCAGCAAAGGCTTGATGCCCCTGCAATGCGATTATCCCGCCTGGAAAGAAAAGGGAACGCGACTGCTGATGCAAACCGACTCCTGCCGGATATACCAACTGGCCGGCATGCTGCGCACAGGCTGGCTCATTGAAAGCGACACGGCAGCTGCCGCCTGCCGGCAGATCCGCTGCCTGGTCCAATTGTTCGGACAGCAAGTCACCGACGAGGCCCCCGAAAGCCGCATCAACCTGCTGGTCTGGTTTGAACCCGCCGACAAGCGCTTTGTGGCCCTGCTTTTTCCGCGCCTGCAACACCGCCCGGCCTGTTTCTATGCCCAGGGCGAGCAGCAGCGCATCACCAGTCCCGCCTCGGTCGAAATGAGCGGCTACTACATCTTCCCGCGTAGCAGCGACTACGAGGAGGTCACTCCCCAGGAGCTGATCCGGATCTATGCCGATGTCTGCCTGCCACAAAAAGATATCGACGCCATATCCGGGCGACTGTCCCAATGCCAGCCATAACGCCATGAAGATCTCTTCCATCCATCACGAACCACTCCTTTCGGTAGGTGTCCTGACATCGCCACGCATCGCTTTTTCCCTGTCGGAGGCTTTCCTCATCCAGGGATCTTCACAGAGGCTGCCGGCAGGCCGCTACACCGCCTCTCCCACGGCCGACGGCCAGGTCCTTGTCAGTCCTGCCGACAAGGGCCCACAGACAGCACAGCCACTGACGCTGCCCGATGCCGCCGTTCTCGAGCCCTCGGGCCAGGGATGTTTCTGGCTGGAACAGGTTCGCATCGGCTTGCAGTTCCATTGGGAGCGACTGCAGCGGCAGCAGTTCGAAGGCTCGCTCTGCCTGCGTCACGACGGCCAGGGCCAGCTCATCGCCATCAATCTGATTGGCCTGGAAGCCTATCTCTACAGTGTCATTGCCTCGGAGATGAACGCCGCCTCGCCCGAGGAACTGCTCAAAGCCCATGCCATCATCTCACGCAGCTGGCTGCTGGCCCAGCTCCGCCGGCAGGACAGTCCCCCGGAAACGGCCCAAGCCGGAGCCGCCTATCCCATGGAAACGGTCAATGCCCAGGGCGAAAAAGAGCATATCCGCTGGTACGAGCGCGACGCCCACCGGCTGTTTGATGTCTGCGCCGACGACCACTGCCAGCGCTACCAAGGCATGGCCCACAGCGACACGCCTCAGGTCAGGGCCGCCCTGCAAGCCACCCGCGGACAGGTACTCAGCTACGGCGACGACATCTGCGACGCCCGCTTCTACAAATGCTGCGGGGGCATGACCGAGAGCTTTGAAAACTGCTGGGCCCCCGAGCCGCACCCCTATCTGCGTCCCGTCAGAGACCTGCCCCAAGGGGCAGCCAGGGAGGAAGACTACAGCGACGAAGAGGCTGCCCGCGATTTCATCCTGGGCAATTCCCCGGCCTTCTGCCATACCACCGACAAGCGCATCCTCTCACTCGTCCTGAACGACTACGACCAGGAGACACAGCACTTCTACCGCTGGACCCAACGCTACGAGGCGCAGCAGCTCTCCGAGATTTTCCGCCAGCGCTCGGGCATCGACCTGGGGCGCATCCTGGCCCTGCAACCCATCGAGCGAGGCCGCTCAGGACGCATCGTCCGGCTGAGGGTTGTCGGAGAGAAGCAGCGCATAATCATCGGCAAGGAACTGGAAATCAGAAAATTCTTATCAAACACCCACCTCTACAGCTCGGCTTTCGTGGTCGATACCGAAGGGCGTCGTCCCTCGGACGGTGCTCCCGAAGTCTTCATCCTGCACGGAGCCGGCTGGGGACACGGCGTAGGACTGTGCCAGATCGGCGCCGCCGTCATGAGCAGCCAAGGCTACGACCACCGGCAGATACTGTCGCACTATTATCCCGATACTGTCATCACCCAACTCTATTGATACTCCCATGAACGATTCCCGTCCACAAACACCGGTCAAAGACCATGCCTGGGCCTGGGTGCCCAGCCTGTATTTTGCCGAAGGGCTGCCCTATGTGGTGGTCATGACCGTTTCTGTCATCCTCTACAAGCGATTGGGCCTGTCCAATGCCCAGATCGCCTTCTATACCAGCTGGCTGTATCTGCCCTGGACCCTGAAATTTGTCTGGAGCCCCTTCATCGACCTCTTCAAGAGCAAACGCTGGTGGATAGTGACCATGCAATTGCTCATCGGCGCCCTGCTGGGCGGAGTGGCCTTCACATTGCCCGGGCCGCACTGGCTGCAATGGAGCATGGCTTTCTTCTGGATCATGGCCTTCAGTTCGGCCACCCACGACATTGCCGCCGACGGTTTCTACATGCATGGACTCTGTCAGGAGCGCCAGCAGTTTTTCATCGGCATCCGCAACACCTTCTACCGCGTGGCCATGATATGCGGCCAAGGCCTGTTGGTGATGCTGGCCGGCAAATTCGAGAACGCAGCGTCCAACCCCCTGGGTATGGAGCAGATCCCCTTTGCCTGGGCCCTGACTTTCCTGATCATGGCCATACTGTTCATCACGCTGGGCCTATGGCATTTGTTTGCCCTGCCCCGACCCGAAAGCGACCGGCAGCGCGACAGCCTGAGCGGCAAGGAAATCATCACCAACTTCGGCAAGACTTTCCGCTTGTTCTTCCAGAAAAGCCACATCGGGATTGCTTTGGCCTTCATGCTGCTCTACCGATTTTCCGAAGCCCAGCTGGTCAAACTCACCTCGCCCTTCCTGCTCGACTCGGTCGATGTCGGCGGCCTGGGCCTGGAAACCGGCACAGTGGGCTTCGCCTACGGCACCGTCGGTGTGCTGGCCCTGGTGCTGGGCGGCATCCTGGGCGGCATTGTCATCTCCCGCCGGGGATTGAAAAAGAGCCTCATGCCCATGGCATTGGCTCTTTGTCTGCCCAATCTGGTCTATGTTTACCTGGCCTGGGCCCAGCCGCAGCAATTGGCTACCATCTATGCCGGCATCGCCCTGGAGCAACTGGGCTACGGCTATGGATTTACCGCCTACACGGCCTATCTGCTCCATTTCTGCCAAGGAGAGTTCAAGACCGCCCACTATGCCATCTGCACCGCCGTCATGGCCCTGGGTATGATGATTCCCGGCATGTTCGCCGGCCGCCTGCAGGAATGGTTCCAGCAGCTGTTTGCCCAGTCATTGGGCGGCTACACGGTATTCTTCCTGTGGATCATGCTCTGCACCCTGCCCTGCTTCTACGTAGTGCATCTGGCCAAATCTATTCTTCCAGACCGAACTGATAGATGATGGTCTGGTCGAACTCCTCGCCGGCCTTCAGGATGCACGAAGGGAAGATGCTCTGGTTGGGGCTGTCGGGGAAGAACTCCGGCTCCAGGCAGAACGCTTCGCGATAGCCCAGGGGCTTGCCGTCGCACGAAGGCAGGTCGCTGCGCAGGTAGTTGCCGCTGTAGAACTGCACACCGGGCAAAGTGGTCCACACGGCCAGCGTACAACCCGTCTTTTTGGATCTGGCCTCGACAGCCAGGGCCAGGTCGTCGGCTTCCTGCTTGTCGATGACAAAGCAATGGTCGTAGCCACAGCCGTTCACCAGTTGTTCCTCCTTCTTGTCGATGTCTCGGCCGATCTTCTTGAAGCGGCTGAAATCGAAAGCCGTATCCTTGACAAAGCGGATTTCGCCCGTGGGGATGGCATCGGGATGGATCGGAATGAACCGGCTGGCATGGATTTTCATCTCATTGCCCAGGACAGTTCCCTGGCCGTCGAGATTGAAATAAGCATGACTGGTCATGTTGAGCGGCGTGTTCTTGTCGCACACTCCGCTGTAGTGGATACTCAGCTCGTTGGTAGCCGACCAGCCGTAGCGGACGCTCACCTTCAGGTTGCCCGGATAGCCTTCCTCGCCGTCGCGGGAGAAATAATGGAAAGTGACGCTCTCCTCGTCGGTCTCGTACTGCCAGTTTTTGGTGTTGAAGCCCTGGTTGCCGCCATGCAGGTGGTTCTCACCGTTGTTGGTGGCCAGGGTGTACTGCTCACCGTCGAGCACAAACCTGCCCTTGGCAATACGGTTGGCATAACGCCCGCAGCTGGCGCCCAGGTAAGTGCCGATGCCCAGGTCGGCCAGATAACCCTCGACCGAGGGGAAACCCTTGACCACCTGGACCAGTTTGCCCTCGCGGTCAGGCACCAGCACACCGGCCAAGGTGGCCCCGTAGGTGGTGACCAAGGCGATGGCTCCACATTCGTTTGTCAAACGCAGCAGCAGGACGTCTTCCCCGTCCGGCATCTTGCCAAAAGGCAGTTTTTCAATTTTCAGACTCATAGCTTATTGTTTTATAGAGATTTCGTTTTCATCCCCGTAGATATAGCGGCCTTCGCGCACTTCACGACGGCGGCTGCTGTACAGCACCCAGCCACTCGACAGGTGCATCACCAGGGCACCCAGGTCTTCCTGTTGCCAGACAGGCAGGCTGGCGCCCGGTTCAAGGGCCTGGCGCAGCAGCCGGTTCACCTGGGCGGTGTCCATCACCGTCGATGAGACGAGCGTAGCCACCCCGTCTTTGCAGGACTCCAGTTTCTTATAGACCACAGCGTCCACCTCCTGTCCACGGTCCCCGTAGGCCATCTTCACAGGCACAGGCACCACTTCGCCTACGACATAGCCCAGTCCGTAAGCCTGATGCAACTGACCCACTGCCGACAACAGGAACTCAGCCAGGCCGTCTCGCAGGCGGTAGAGCCTCTCCCGGGATTCCAGGGTGGTTTTGCCCTTGTACTGGGCGAAGAACCGGTCTATTTCCCCATTGAGCAATGCCTCCAGACGCTTGGGCAAGTCGCCTCCGGTCATGGCACCCTGCCGGGAAACCGGATAATCGAACTCAAAATGATCGACAAAGTCGGCCCACTGACGTGACAGGTAATGGTCGGTTTCGACCGACAGATGGTGAATCCGCCACGAGAGCCGGTAACCGCGCGACGAGGAATCTGCCACCGACACATCGGCCCTCAGCCACAGGCGCTCCACGCTTACCGTGTCGCGCCCGTCGATAGTATAGACAAGACGGCTCAAACAGTAGGGCTGGTATTCGTACCGTACCCAATGGGCGTTAAGCACGACCGCTTCGCTTTCGGCCGCCCGACAAGGCAGGCAAAGCAAAGCCGTCAACACGAGCACTACACCATACAGTCGCCTTAAATTTTCCATTTCACCAATTCGTATTTAAAACCGTCTATGACAAAGGGAATATCGGCCGGCGAGATGCCCAGGTCCTTGAGCAGGGGCAGATCCTGCTCGAGCAGCACGACAAATTCCGTCTCGGTGATCTTGCACTGCCCGACCCCTTGGGCATACAGCTCCACTGCCCGGCGCAATTGCCCCTGCAGCCATTTCAGATGACCGGCATTGAGATAGTCCTCTATGATCGGTTTTTCTTCGGCCAGCAGCTTGTCGTAGTATTTTTCGGCCTGGTCGTAGCGCCCGGTCAGCACCAGGCACCAGGCAACCGGCCGCCAGATACGCGGGCTGCCCTGAAACAGGAACTCCGCCTTGTAATAGCAGTTCAGGGCGTCCGAATAGCGTCCGAGGTCCATCAGGCAATGGCCCTGGTTCAGGCAGAGCGACAAATTGTCAGGATTCAGGGCGGCAGCCCTGCGGTAGCAGTCCAAAGCCTGCTCGTTGCGGCCCAGCTGGCGCAGGCAGGCAGCCAGACGCTTGATGACCCAGGCATTGTCGGGGCGTATCAGATCGGCCCGTTCATAGTAGGTCACGGCCGATTCATAATCCTGGATCTGCTGGCAGCACCAAGCCGACTGACGAAGCAGGTCGAAATCGGCCGGATGGTCCTCCAAGAGCTGTCTATAGAGGTTCAATGCCTGAACAAAGTGATTCTTTTTCAAATACATGGCAGCAATCCGCCGACGATACTCCTCCGAGGTGAAATAACCGGCCGTCAAGGGATTGGCATAAAAGTCCAGGGGACGGGCAAAGACATCGTCGAAGTCATCCTTGCTGGGGAACAGCTTGTAAAAACGGTACAGATCCTGAATATACAGGTTGGTGATATTCTCGGCCTTGAGCCGGCGGCTGCCGTTCTGCTCCATATGCATCATTTCCTCGAATGCCTCGCTGTCGGCCCCCATATTGGCACTCATCTGGTCGCAGTACTGCTCGGGCACCTGGGCCAGGTTCAGACAGAAAGAATACTTGTCCGAGGCACAGAGCAAGTCGGATTGCGTCATCACCTTGGGCACATCCAGTCCCTTGAACACCTGGCGGCCGCGAAATACAGACGCGATGGCCGTGTGATTGGGATCGAAAGGCAGAAACCAGTTGTAGATCTCCTTGAAGAAGGGATAGAACTTCAGCGATGAAAAAGTGCTCAGATAGACATCCTCCCCTTCGGTCTGCATCTTGGAAAACTCCATCATCTTCTCCGACATGCCGCCGTCCTCGAAGAGCTCCTCCAGGTCGTTTTTCAGGTCCTCTTGCGACTGGTCCTTGTTGTCTTCCAGCCTCTGGCGGATGCTCGAGCCCAGCTTGTTCATTTCGGGCAGGAACTCCTCCTTCATACGCCGGCTCACCTGCTCGGCCTCTTTGGCCCGGATCAACTGGGCAAAGATGCCGGAGGCTGCAGCCCTTATCTCGGGCCTGTCAAACAGCAGACTCAGCCGGGAAGTCAGCGCAGGGATCCCCGATATTCGCTTTTGGTATTGGTCCATGAGCAGCATCAGGGCCGTCAGCGACCGCATGGCCACCAGGGGCGAGGACGAGTCGCAAAGATCGGCCAGGAAAAGCAGCTTGTATTCGTCAAACATCTGCTGGACAGCCAACAGCAGGGCCGACACACACAGCGCCTGCCCATTCTCGTCCAAAGCCTGACAATACGCTGGCATCCGGGCATAATCGCCCTCCTTCCAAGGCTCGTCAAACAACAGCTGCAGGAAGAAATCGCCCGTCAGTTGCTCCTTTTGCCCGCGCACCTCCGCCAGTCGCTGGGCCACGCCGTCCTGACTGGCCGCCTCGGTGAGCATGTGCTCATCTTCCCGGCAGCGCGACAGAAGCTGCGACAAGGCGGCAAAATCACGCTTGTTTTGCCCGTTGATGTTCCGGTAGCGTTTCTGGGAGTAATACCACTGCGATGAAAAAGCCGACTGCCAGTCGCTCCAGGCCTGATCGGCCAGTTGGAAGAGCGTACGCTTCATGTCGGAAAGCACCTTGTCGCGGTCCTTGTCCTGATAGCCATCCAGCCGGTATTGCAACAGGTAGCTGTAGTTGAGCTCCTGTTCGTGGAGTTTGTCGAAAACCTCTCCGAAACCGTTCTGCTGCATCAGGTACGAAATATCCAGGAATGCGTCATAAAGCCGGTCCTGATAGAGCCGGTCAAGTATTCTGCGGTAGAGTTTCCTTACTTCGTCGATCGTCATAGCCGTGTATCATCCGCTAAGAGCAACAAAAATACAAAATAAAACCGTACCTTTGTACCAAACATCCAAGAGTAGCCTTCATGGAGCATATCCGCAACTTCTGCATCATCGCCCATATCGACCATGGTAAGAGCACGCTGGCCGACCGTTTGCTGGAATACACCGGCACATTGGCCATTACCGAGAACCAGATGCTCGACAACATGGATTTGGAAAAGGAACGTGGTATCACTATCAAAAGTCATGCCATTCAGATGCAGTATCCCTTCGAAGGCGAAACCTACACGCTCAATCTGATCGACACCCCGGGACACGTGGATTTTTCCTACGAGGTGTCGCGCTCGATTGCCGCCTGCGAAGGGGCGCTGTTGGTGGTCGATGCCACCCAGGGCATCCAGGCCCAGACCATCTCCAACCTCTATATGGCCATCGACAACGACCTGGAGATCATTCCGGTGCTCAACAAGATTGACATGCCCAGCGCCCAGGTCGAAGAGGTCGAAGACCAGATCATAGAGCTGCTGGGTGTCAAGCGTGAGGAAATCATCCGCGCCAGCGGCAAGACGGGCGAAGGCGTGCCCGAGATCCTGCAGGCCATCATCCGCCGCATTCCCCATCCCAAGGGCGACCCCCAGGCACCGCTCCAGGCCCTGGTCTTCGACTCGGTGTTCAATTCCTTCCGCGGCATCATCGCCTATTTCAAAGTGGAGAACGGCACGCTGCACAGCAAGGATGCCGTCAAGTTCTTTGCCACACAGAAACAATACGAAGCCGACGAGATCGGCATCCTCAAGTTTGACATGCAGCCCTGCGACACCATCGGCTGCGGCAATGTCGGCTACATCATCTCCGGCATCAAGACCTCGCGCGAAGTCCGGGTGGGTGACACCATCACCCATGTAGACCGTCCCTGCCGGGAGGCCATCAAAGGGTTTCAGGAGGTCAAGCCCATGCTTTTTGCCGGAGTCTATCCCATCGACAGCGAAGACTACGAAGACCTGCGTTCGTCCATCGAAAAGCTGCAGCTCAACGACGCCTCGCTCACCTTCCAGCCCGAGTCGTCCATGGCTCTGGGTTTCGGCTTCCGTTGCGGTTTTCTGGGCTTGTTGCACATGGAGATTGTCCAGGAACGCCTCGACCGCGAGTTCGACATGGATGTCATCACCACCGTGCCCAACGTCCAATACCGGGTGTTCACCAAGAAGGGCGAATGCATCGACGTGCACAACCCTTCGGGTCTGCCCGACCCCACCTATATCGACTACATCGAAGAGCCCTATATCCGTGCTTCCATCATCACGTCCACGGCCTATATCGGCAACATCATGACCCTCTGCCTCGACAAGCGGGGCGAGCTCATCAAGCAGGAATACATCTCGGGCGACCGGGTGGAAATCCTCTTTGACCTGCCCCTGGGCGAGATTGTCTTCGATTTCTACGACAAGCTCAAGAGCATCTCCAAGGGTTACGCCTCCTTCGACTACCATCCCAACGGTTTCCGCGAGTCCAAACTGGCCAAGCTCGACATCCTGCTCAACGGCGAGCCGGTCGATGCCCTGTCCTGCCTGACGCATATTTCCAATGCCGAGACCCTGGGACGCCGCATGTGCGAAAAGCTCAAGGAACTCATCCCCCGCCAGCAGTTCGACATCGCCATCCAGGCGGCCATCGGCTCCAAGATCATCGCCCGCGAGACGGTCAAGGCCGTACGCAAGGACGTCACAGCCAAGTGCTACGGCGGTGACATCACCCGTAAACGCAAATTGTTGGAAAAACAGAAACGGGGCAAAAAACGCATGAAGCAGATCGGGTCGGTCGAAGTGCCCCAGAAGGCCTTCCTGGCCGTACTCAAGCTCTAGCCTACTCCTCCTTGGGCTCCGTCAGGCGCTGGATATTCTTCAACACCGAGGCATCCACCTGGAAAGCCGTACCATGTCGCATTCCCCCGGGAAAGCGCACCATGTCGGAAATGTCCTCCCACTCCGCCTTGCCCAGTTTTTTGGTACGCATGGCACCGTAGCGGTGATTGCGGTATTTGTCCCAATAGAGGTAAGTGTACTTGCCGATTTTGACAGCCGTCGGCCCCTCGGCCCATTCCTGGCCGGTCAAGGGATCGGAGACGGAGGCGGGGAAGTTCTCCAACTTGCCGGAAACGGCCATGCGGATGTTCTTTTCGACCGGTTCCAATGTCTCGTTCTTGAGGAACATATAGTATTTGGACCCCTCCTTGATGAAGCAGGCGTCGATGACATTGAAGCCGGGATCGTAAAACAGGGCTGTCGGGGAAAAAGTCTTGAAATCCTTGGTCTTGGTGTAATAGAGCCGGTGGTTGTAACCGTCCTCGGCCGTGCCGTTCATCGGAAAACGGCCCGGGATGGTGCTGGCCCAGACAATGTAGTAGGTACCCTTGTTGTAGAACAGCTCCGGTGCCCAGGTATTGCGAGCCTCCGGCTCCTGGGCCATGACGGGGATTTCCTGCTGTTCAGACCAATGGATCAAGTCTTTGGACGAAGCATAACCGATGCCTTTTTCGGTCCAGCCCGTGGTCCACACCATGTGGAAGGTGCCGTCCGGCCCCTGCACGATGCTCGGATCGCGCAGCAGACGGGCCTGCCCCACTTCGGGTCTTAGCAAAGGCTGCCCCTGGTTCAACGCACGCCAGATCAGGCCGTCGTAGCTGTAGGCCAGGTGCAGGCCGTCGCCATCGCCCGTGAAATAGCTGAACAACCAGGCCTTCTGATGCCGGTCCAGGTATTTCCATATCGAAAAGCCCGAAGCAGGCTCTCCCGTTCTTTCGCGGGCTTCCCGCTGGGAGGCGCAAGCCGTCAGGAGCAAAACCGACAACAGGGCCAAAAACAGACGGAGGGAATGCTTTCTCATCACTTGATGTTTTTAAGGGTATGACCCATGCGCTCTTTCTTGGTACGCATGTAGAATTCGTTGTAAGGATTGGTGGGAATCTCCAGCGGCACGTTCTCGACGATGTCCAGCCCGTAGGCCTCCAGCCCGATACGCTTGACCGGGTTGTTGGTCATCAGCCGCATCTTGCGCACGCCCAGCAGTTGCAGGATCCTGGCCCCCACGCCATAGTCGCGTTCGTCGGCATCGAAGCCCAGGTGCAGATTGGCATCGACCGTGTCGTAGCCCTGCTCCTGCAGCTTGTAGGCCCTGATTTTGTTCATCAGGCCGATGCCACGGCCTTCCTGGTTCATATACACCACCACGCCCTTGCCTTCCTTTTCGATAATCTGCATGGCGCGATGCAGCTGTTCGCCACATTCGCAGCGCATCGAGCCGAACACGTCGCCCGTCAGGCACGAAGAATGCACCCTCACGAGGATACTCTCGTCCTCGGCCCACTGGCCCTTGACCAGGGCGATATGCTCTTTGCCTGTCGCCACCTGCAGGAAGGGGATCAATGTAAAATCGCCGTACTGGGTGGGCATGTGGACGCTGGGGCCCATTTCCACCAGCGATTCCTCCTTCAGCCGCCAGGCGATCAGGTCCTTGATGGTCAATATCTTCAAATCGTATTTGCGGGCTATCTCCACCAGCTGCGGCAGACGGGCCATGCTGCCGTCCTCGTTCATCACCTCGATCAAAGCCCCGGCCGGCTGCAGACCGGCCATACGGCAAAGATCCACGGCCGCTTCGGTGTGACCGGCCCGGCGCAGCACGCCTTTATTCTTGGCATACAGGGGGTTGATATGACCCGGACGGGCCAGGTCTTCGGGGCGGGTGGCCGGATTGGCCAAAGCCTTGATGGTTTCTGCCCGGTCGTGGGCCGAAACACCCGTCGTGCAGCCATCAATCTTATCGACAGTGATGGTAAAAGGTGTGCCCAGCAACGACGTGTTGTTGCTCACCTGGTGCGTGAGTTCGAGCTGTTCACAGCGCTCCTCGGTAATAGGGGCGCAGAGCACGCCCCGACCGTTGGTCACCATGAAATTGACCTTCTCGGGGGTGATCAGTTCGGCCGCCGTGATGAAATCGCCTTCGTTCTCACGATCCTCGTCATCCACCACGATGACAATTTCGCCCCGGCCGATGGCTTCGACCACTTCTTCAACACGATTGAGCTTGATGTCCATATAGTTTGTTCCTCCTTTTCGTTGCAATCTTGATTCTCAAATATCTGTGTAGCAGTTTCAGTCTGACGATCCGTTTGAAGAAGGCCAGATAGGTGTCCAAATTGAAGATGGCCGAATCCTTCACCGACTTGTAGGTCAGGAAAATGCCCAACGGCAGCAGCACAGCCGAGCTGAGCCACATGCCATAGATGATGTCCCAGGTGCCGCTCTTGACCAGTTTCTGCCCCATTGTGTCGATCACGTAATAACCGATGAACAGCACCACCGACACCACGGCCGGCATGCCCAGGCCGCCCTTGCGGATGATGGCTCCCAGCGGTGCTCCGATGAAGAAAAAGATGAGGCAGGCCAGCGACAGGGTGAATTTCTTATAGTACTCGATGCCACTGCGACGGTACTGTCGGTTGTCGCGCTGCATGGAAATCTCCAAATAGTCGAAATCCGAACGCACCTGCTCCACCCGGCGCACCGCCCGCGAAATAGCTGCACGGGCCTGTGCAGGCGACATCGACAGGAACAGGCTGTCGACATCCGGGTCGAAAGGCGCCACCGAAGAAGCCCGCCGGATGGAATCCATCGAACTGAGATGACGGCTGGGCTCCACATCACGGCCCATGAAATAGTGGTCGGTATAGTGTTCCTGCTTACGGGTCTGCACACTGTCGATGACATGGCCCACCGAGTCGATGATCTGGCGCAGTTCCCGGCTGTTCTTGCTGATGGGATTGCTGTCGTAGGCCGATTCGTCCATACGGTTGAAGTTGGCATCGAATGGAATGATGATTTCCTTGTAGCGGAACATTTCCCTTCGATAGGGAATATAGGCCGCCCCCGCCTGTTGCTTGTCGAAGTTGCTGAAGGCCTCCCCGTCGTAGAGGTAGAGCACCAGATTGAGCTTGTCGTCGGTCATCGACAGCCGGCCGCTCTTGGCCAAGGTCACCGACACATTTTCGAAGCCCTCGGAAAAGTCGTAGATCATCAGGTCCTTGAGCAGTTTCTCCTTGACGTCCTTTTCCTGGACATAGATGGTCATGTTCTCGATTTCAGCATAGAAAGCACCCTCAGGGATAGACAGCGTGGGCGATTTCTGCTCCATCGACCAGGCCAGGGTGTTGAGTTTCTTCTGGGTTACGGGCAGGTATTTGTCCTGGAAGAAAAAGGAGGCAATGCCCACGAGCGTCACCGTGACGATGAGCGGCTTCATGATATTGAACAACGACACACCGGCAGCCTTCATGGACAGCAGTTCCAGCTTCTCCCCGAAATTGCCGAACGTCATGAGCGATGCCAGCAGCACGGCCAGCGGCAAAGTCATCGGCACCAGCGTCATCGAAGCGTAGTAGCAAAACTCCAGATAGACCGACACCCCCAGACCCTTTCCGGTGATTTCTTCGGCACAGCGCCAGATGAGCTGCATGAGCAATATGAAATTGCAGATGAAGAACGTCATCAGAAAGGTTGGCAGAAAACTCTGAAGGACAAATGTATGTAGTCTCTTTATCCGGAACATGAGGGCACAGCGATTCTGCCTACAAAGATAATGCAAGGCGAGCGCAATGGCAAATAAAGAATCAGAGTCCGACCCGTCTCACCAGGGCTTCTACTTCCGAATTCCAGAGATTGACCAGGTCATCCTGTTCGCCGGGCTCGGCAAAATCGGTGATGGTCAGCGTGATTTCACCCGTCAGCTCCGAGTTGGTCATGGCAATCTCGAAATAAGTGTATTCAGGTTCATGCAGCCAGCGGAAACGCACGCGCTCCTCGGGCACCTGTTCCAACAGGATGGCCTTGTCGCCACCCTTGCCCCATGTGAAAGAAAAGACATTATCCTCGGCTATTACCCGGTCGGCCATCCATTCCGACAGACCGTTGGCCGTACTGATGAGCTTCCACAAGACCTTGGTCGAACCTTTCTTCAACCCATATTCTACAGAAAAACTCTCTTTCATCGTGTTTCTTTTGATGCCCGAAGATAATCATTCATTGCGACACTACCTATTATTCCCTCAAAAAATTTCGATAAAAATCTGTTGGAAAAATCGGAACACACTGACTATGAAAAAAATCGGAGTAAGATGAAGATAATTTTCCTCGTTGGGTTGTTTTATTTGGGAAAAGCCATTACCTTTGCACCGCTTTTGAAAAGAAGCCTGATGGCGAGGTAGCTCAGCTGGTTAGAGCGCATGATTCATAATCATGAGGTCCCCGGTTCAATCCCGGGCCTCGCTACCCAGAAGACGGTTATTTGTGGTGTACCTGCATCGGTACCGCAGGTAACCGTCTTTATTTGTCAACACAGTCAATTGCAACACTATGAATCCTGTTTCTATGCGTCTGGCCGCATTGGCCGCTTCCGAGACCCTGGCAATGTCACAGAAGAGCAGCGAACTCAAAGCCCAAGGCATCGATGTCATCAACCTCAGTGTGGGCGAGCCCGACTTCTTCACCCCGGACCATATAAAACAGGCCGCTCGGCAGGCCATTGACAACAACTTCTCGTTCTATTCGCCCGTGGCTGGCTATCCGGCCCTGCGCAAAGCCATTGTCGAAAAGCTGAAAAACGAAAACGGACTCGACTACAAGCCCGAGCAGATTGTCTGCTCCAACGGCGCCAAGCAATCGGTCTGCAACACCATCCTGGCCCTGATCAACCCCGGCGACGAAGTCATCGTCCCCGCCCCCTACTGGGTGAGCTACGTGGAGATGGTCAAGCTGGCCGAAGGCAAGAATGTCATCGTCCACGCCGGCATCGAACAGGATTTCAAGATCACCGCCCAACAGCTGGAACAGGCCATCACCCCCAAGACCAAGGCGCTGATCCTGTGCTCGCCCTCCAACCCCACCGGCAGTGTCTATAGCCACGACGAGCTCCAGTCTCTGGCCGAGGTGCTGGCCCGCCACCCGCAGGTCTATGTCCTGTCCGACGAAATCTACGAACACATCAACTATGTCGGCCGCCACGAGAGCATTGCCCAGTTTGAGCCGATCCGCGACCGCGTGGTCATCATCAACGGTGTGTCCAAGGCCTATGCCATGACCGGCTGGCGCATCGGCTGGATCGCCGCACCGCAGTGGATCGCCGCCGCCTGCTCCAAGTTGCAGGGCCAATACACCTCAGGTCCCTGCTCCGTTTCGCAGGAAGCCGCCCGAGTGGCCTATACCGGCAGCCAGCAATGTGTCGAGGACATGCGCCAGGCCTTCCAGCGCCGCCGCGACCTCATCGTTCGGCTCATGCGCGAGATTCCCGGCCTCCAGGTGCGCGAACCGCAGGGAGCCTTCTACGTATTTCCCCAGTGCAAGTCCTACTTTGGCAAGCGCGACGGCGACCGCATCGTCAACAACGCCGCAGAGTTGGCCATGTACCTGCTCGAGGCAGGTCATGTGGCTTGCGTAGGTGGAGCCGCCTTTGGTGCCCCCGACTGCATCCGCTTGTCGTACGCCACCTCCGATGCCAACATCGAGCAGGCCGTCGCCCGCATCAAAGCCACCCTGGCCCGGCTGAAATAAAAAATCCCGGAGGCCAGCCCCTACTATTATTATATCCATTTTTGTGTTACCGTTCATTTTCAGATTCTTACAAGCAAATTAGGGGCCATTTCGCCACTTCCTCCGGCAGGATGACAGCATTAGAAACAATTTTCGATGTGGGAAAGTGACACCCAGCGAGTCGCGGAAGGGGTCAAATCTGAGCCGTGAGTTCTTTGTGGGTTCTTTGTACCTTCTTTGTACCTTCTTTGAAGATTCATTGAAGGTTCATTTATATAGGAAGAATTATTCGAATTGCGTTGCGTCCATAAATAAAAACTGAACACAGGTATGACCTTTGAATGATGATGCCGAAGTCTGTCAGGTGTTCGTGGCCCGTATAGCCTCGGTCGGTGATCTGCAGGGCATCGGTTCGTGGCAGGCTCCAGTCGTCGTTGTCTCTCAGGCGTCCCCAGGCGTCGTAGGAGCGGTAGTCGGCCACTATCCGGCCGATACTGCCATTGCCATTACCATTGCCGTTGATGCGCTCACACACCAGGGCAGTGAGCGAGCCCAGGTGGTCCTGGAAACCGTAATATAAAATCTTGGTACCTATTGAGTTGCCTGGCAAGACCGTCTCCACCATCACCGAGCCGCCGGGAAGGTAGTGCAGGCGCTTGGTCGTGCCATTGGGAAGGATAGTTTCCTCGTAGTTGCCCTGATAGTAAGTCACCTTGGTAGAAGAACTCCGACCAAAGTCTCTCCTGTCCATCGCCAGCAAGCCTCCTGCCGACAGCAGCAGAAGGGTTGTCAACAGACAGAAAAGAATCCTCGGTTTAGTGGGATTATGCATGATGATACAGCTCCCTATGATTAATGGAATTCTTGGTCTATTCTTTAAGCCGGGCCATTTTCGGCTCGAAGTACTTCAATAGCTTGGCTCTCGTCTTCGACTTATGCTTGTCGAAGTCACGGATGTTGCCTTCCAGGTTGAACCAGACCAAATCCTCACCCAAGGAAACAACATTCTCCTCGCCAAGTTCTTTCTTCAGGTAATCCACCGTATGCTCGTCAATAAAATGCTTGCGGTTGATGATATTCCCCCAGGATATGTCCCAGATGACTTCGTCCAAGTGATTGAGATTATCGTTCAAAATATTCACAAGTACATGCTCTTGCTCCGTCAAGTTCTCAGTGTGGATCCCCCCAACGAAAACCCCGGGGTCCTTATACTTATTCATATTAAAAGACAGACCGTAGTATGGTTTTACCCCATACCTCATAACAATATCACATGTATGTATTGTTGTCTCCTTTATCTCTAGTTTTTTTATGAAGCTATCAGAAAGAATAAATACAATTGACGAGTATCGCGTATGTTGTTTACACATCATACAGAACTCAAAATCACGACTTTTATATTCATATCCCGATGAGTATTTTTCTAAAGTGATGGTCACGTCCAAATCATTTGAATCATGCAAAAAATCTATAAAACTATTCCATCTCTTGGTTGAATATTTTCCGCTCCTACTTTTTATTTTCCATGAGGTTTCTCTTTTGTCTATCCATGAGTATCCAAACTCATCTAAATCAGGACCAAGAACCTTTACAAGATTTTTCACAATCTCTGTAATCCAGTCTTCCCTAATCACACCTTTGTGATAAAGAAGAGATACATATTGAGTATCTGCCGTCATTTTATTACCCATCCTCTGTAATCGCGTAAATGAATATCAACTTTATATCCATGCTTAGACAAGTTAAAAGACATAGATTCTAACTTCTCATTTAGATATCTAATGGACTGTGCTGGACTCCTCACTTCAGTAATACTCAACGAGTTGTTCGGCCCAACTCCTATCACATCCGGACGCCATTTGCCTACGCCGTCTATTTTGGTATTCAGGGAGGTATTGAGTGATTTGTTCAGGGAAATAGTATTTCCTTTGGCTGCCTCCTCTCTGGCAATATTCTGCATCGTTTGCCAATGCGCACCGTTTCCATGAGGTTTAGTAGAGGCAATAATCGTTTCAACGGCCGATTCTGCCGTTGTTTTCTTCTGTGCCGTGATTACCACATCTGAAATCTCTCCCGCCATATCGCCTGTGGCGGTGTGCGTGGCTGTGATAGTCAGCTTGGAGGTGAGTGACGTAATCCATTCCTCGGCTGCAACACCCAGCTGGCCGGCTCCTACCACCGCGAGACCGTCAAGAGCTGTGCCTATGACATATCCAGCCACAGCGGTCGGATTGCGAAAATCGGGAAGATGGCCAGTCGCTATATCCATCGCCACATTACCCGATGCCGTAAAGGTCGCCCCGGCCATGGGGTTGACAACGGCAATGGCGCCTCCGACTGCTCCGCTTGCAAAATAGCCCAAAAAGTCCCAACCGTTCTCTATCTTATCCCAGTTGCTATAGAGATTATAGGCGCCCCCTATCAGAGCAGCCACGACAAACTGTATCCACTCCCCGTCCGGATCGGTATAGATGAGCGGATTATTCAGGCAGTAGGCATAGCGGTTGTAGTTGAGCCAGCTGTCGGGAGCCTGCACGTAGGGGTCGGGACTGAAGAACTGTGCCGTCAGGGGGTCATAGACCCGGCCGTTCATGTTGATGATGCCGAAAGACTGCAGATGCTCGTGGCCCGTGTAGCCCCTGTCGGTAATCTGCAAGTCGGTGGTTCGTGGCAGGGTCCAGTCGTCGTTCTCCCTTAGCCGTCCCCAGGCATCGTAGGAGCGGTAGTCGGCCACTATCCGGCCAATAGTGCCATTGCCGTTGATGCGCTCGCGCACCAAGGCGGTGAGCGAGCCCAGGTGGTCCTGATAGCCGTAGTAGAGAACCTTCGTGCCAGTGCTGTTGCCAGATCCTGCTCCCG